>MDTB01127556.1_pt1 | contig 10990 bp, 11 predicted proteins | sample 811161 | NCBI WGS metagenome assembly MDTB01 (sample SAMN05326650, study PRJNA326480) | marine metagenome | isolation source: seawater | place: Mediterranean Sea | collected 2009 | reverse complement strand
TTCTTTTGGTTTTTTCAAATTCAAAAGATGTAATATTGTTGGCGCAACATCAGATAGCCGCCCAGAATTTATTTTTTTTACGTGTAACGGTCCATTAACTAAAATAACTGGCACCTCATTAAGTGTATGTTGCGTGTGAATTTCATTTTTCTCATTATCATACATCATCTCACAATTACCATGATCCGCCGTAACAAGCATTGCCGCTCCCGTCTTTCTCACCGCAGTTTCAATAGATCCTAAACAATTATCAACAGCACTAACTGCATCTATTGCGGCTTCTAATATGCCAGTGTGGCCAACCATATCACCGTTAGCAAAGTTGACTATAATTAAATTAAAATCACATGAATAAATCGATTGTATCAACTTTTCAGCCACTTCTGGTGCAGACATTTCTGGTTGTAAATCGTACGTCGCAACTTTTGGTGAATTAACCAAAATCCGCTCTTCGCCGTCAAACTCTTCCTCTCTTCCCCCATTAAAAAAGAACGTAACATGAGCATACTTCTCGCTTTCTGCGATTCTTAATTGACGCATTCCCGATTCCGAAACAACTTGACCAAGAATACCATTCAACATTAACGGGGGGAACATTGATGCAAACCAATTATTGAGGTTAGCAGAATATTCTACCATACCGAGGCAGCAAGAAAATTTGCAAACTTTTGATCGAATAAAACCGGCAAAGCTCGGGTCTACCAATGATGATAGAATCTGACGAACTCTGTCTGATCTAAAATTCACGCTCAGTAACGCGTCACCGTCCTCCACACCCCCATAATCACCAATTATAGCAGGATAGAAAAATTCATCTAAAATATTTTCTCTATAAGATTTTTCGATCGCTATATTTGGATTATCCTCCACATTTCCAATGGCCGACACTATTGCATCATGGACTATTTTTGTACGTTCCCAATTCAAGTCACGATCCATTGCCCAATACCGCCCCGAAATTGATGCAATAGTGCAATTTTTAAATTTTGATATTTTCTGCAAGAAATTCGATACATGCGACTTTCCGTCACTCGGAGGCGCATCTCGCCCATCTAAAAATGCATGCACTTTAACACAGATTCCGGACTCTGACAAAATCTGAGCAAAAGCTAATATGTGACTATCATGCGAGTGAACACCTCCTGGAGACAACAATCCCAATAGGTGGCATACTCCTCTCGATTCCCATAAACTTCTAATAAAATTTTTTAAATATTTATTATCAACTATTGAACTATCGGCAATTGCATCGTCGATTCTAGCCAAACTCTGCTTCACGACTCTTCCTGAACCAAGACTCATGTGGCCAACTTCCGAGTTCCCCATCTGGCCTTTTGGAAGCCCTACACTCTCAGCAGATGCATCAAGCTTGTTATTGGGTTCTGTTCGAACTAGGCGATCCCAATTGGGCGTGTTTGCTAGATTAATAGCATTATATTCATTATCAACTCTGTCTCCCCATCCATCAAGAACGCACAGCACCACCGAGTTAATCTGCTCATCAAAATCTTTTCTCTTCATAATGTCCTAGAACCTAATTTAGTTTCCACTTTAAATAATACATTTTCGCCTTTATAAACTAGAAATGTTGTTTAATTCTAAAGATGAAAAATTTTTTATTCACTACTAATATAGTGCGTTTTTTTATATTATGTAAATCAACTCAATATCTAATCAATAAGATTAGTTTATATGTGACGTCTAACAATAAAAAAAGCTCAGGATCACGTTAATGATGTACTCTTTAGGTAATGCTCAAATTAAAACTGATGATGAAAACTATTTTATAGCTCCAAACGCTTCGGTTATTGGAAATGTCATTTTAGAAAAACATTCTAGTATTTGGTTTGGTTGCACTGTCAGAGGAGATAATGAGCCCATTTTGATTGGCGAGAATGCAAATGTCCAAGATAATAGCGTATTGCATACTGACCTGGGCTTTCCAATTCAGGTTCATAAAAATGCAAGCATCGGTCACATGGTAATGTTGCATGGCTGCACTATTGGCGAAGGCTCTTTGATAGGTATTGGGAGCATAATCTTGAACGGTGCGAAAATTGGCAGAAATTGTTTAATTGGCGCAAATACCTTGATCACAGAGGGCAAACAAATACCAGATAAATCAGTTGTTATGGGGTCCCCTGGACGGATAATTCGCCAAGCTACTGAGAGCGATATAAAACTCGCACTATCTCCAGCATCTCACTACTCGGAAAGGTATAAAGAATATAAGACAAAGTTACAAAACCAAGGAAATTAATGCCTCGAACAAAAATAATATCAACAATTCCAAAGACATAAAAGGTAGTGATATATGATGACTATATTTTCAAAAATAGAGAGAGAAAAGTCCTTTTCAAAAAGCAAATTTCATATGCAAAATAGAAATATGCTACATTATGTAACAGGAAACCCTATAAACGCCCCTTTAAATAGCAAGCAAACTGAAATTATTCTCGGCATGGGGTGCTTCTGGGGTGCCGAAAAAGTTTTTTGGAATCAAACTGGAATATTTTCAACAGCAGTTGGATATACTAATGGGACCTCAAAAATGCCAACTTATGAAGAAGTCTGCACCGGACTCACAGGTCATAATGAAGTTGTTCGATTAATTTATGATGAGAACGAAATATCCAGCCAATCAATTTTAAAACGTTTTTGGGAAAACCATGATCCAACACAAGGCATGCGTCAGGGAAACGATGCAGGAACCCAATATCGCTCGGGAATATATTGCAGTTCACAAAAACAATTAAATTTAGCAGAAGATACAAGAGAACAATACCAAAACTGCTTACTTAAATCTGATGGTGGTAATATAACGACAGAAATACAAATAATGTCAGAGTTTTTTTTCGCTGAAGACTATCACCAGCAATATCTCGCTAAAAATCCTGATGGTTACTGTGGATTAGGCGGTACAGGAATACCTTTTAAATAATTGTAAATATTGAATTATTTGGAGTATCAATCCTTTTTACTTACGCATAAATTATTTTTTGTGATAGGGGTGCCCTGAATTGATACACTGTGATCTATATATTTGTTCTACAAGAAGACCACGCACTAGCATATGAGGCCATGTTTGAGCGCCCAATGACAAAACAAAATCTGCACGATCAATAATTACTGGGTCTAGCCCATCGGAACCACCAATTAAAAATGCTACGATTCCTCGATTTTCACTTCCTCCGCTCATAAACTTGTCTGCAAACAACTTGCTAGTCAATTTTTCACCCTTTTCATCAAGCGCCACAACAACTGCTTTTTCCGGAACTTTTTTTAATAAGAGCATGGCTTCACGAAACCTTTGTTTACTACTTATAATTTTTTTTTTTCTTCAACCTCTATTAGTTGGATGTTACTTGTGACTCTTTTTGCGTAATCTTGAAAAAAATCGCGAAAATAATTGTCTTTAAACCGACCAATCGAAATTATTATTGATTTCATAATCTATCATCTTCATCAGTTGTAATCATAAACAGATTAACTTTTTAAGTTTATATATTTTTGACATGTTCAACTCTATTAGAGGTCACCATCCAAATTTTTTCAAGGTCATAAAAACTTCTTATTTCTGAACGAAAGAGATGGACTATTACGTCACCAACGTCTATTAAAACCCAATCACATTGACCCGCACCTTCAACATGTATGTCTTTTATACCTGTTCCTTTCAAAATTCGCGGAACATGGTTGGCCATAGCGCTCACGTGTCTTTGCGAAGAACCCGTTGCTATTATCAAATAATCAGCGATTGATGACTTCTGTCGAATATCAATTGAAACAATATTTTCCGCCTTGTCATTATCAAGACATTTTTTTACTAATTCTAATATATTCTCGCTACTCAGACACTCTTTTGCTTTTACTATGATTTCTCTCCTTTTATTTATTTAGATTAGATTTGTTTGAGCTCAATCGGATTTGAGTGCTTGAAGTCTTATTTAACCCGGTCCGCATATAGATCCATGCTGGAGGTCCCATATTAACCAAGTCTGTCGCGCATGCACTCGGCAACCGATATTGCATAAATTTCTGAGAAGCCACCGACTTTTCTGCTCTTAACGAATACGGCGGTCTATCAAAAATTGCAATTGGTAAGGCTTTAAAGATCTGCTCCCAATTTTGCCACTTATTAATTTGTATTAAATTGTCCGCTCCCATTATCCAAACAAACCTAACTCCCTTGTATAAATTTTTCAGCGCCTTAACAGTATCTATAGTATATTGTGTGGATAGCCTCACTTCAATATCAGTAACTTCTATACATGACCCCCTAAACAATTTCCTTGCTTGCTTTATGCGCTCACTTAATGGAGCCATATTATTTTTATCTTTTAATGGGTTTTGAGGCGACACCAAACAACATACCTTGTGTAACTTGAGGTGTTTAATCGCCAAATTGATAATATGGAGATGTCCATTATGAGGTGGGTTAAACGATCCACCCAACAAACCAATTTTTTGACCCTGAGCCAAATGTAACAATGATTTATTCAACATTCTTTAAATAATCAGCGACATTGCCCGCTGCCTCGCACAACATATTTAATGCTTGTTAACTGATCCACTCCAACAGGCCCGCGTGCATGCAACTTGCCTGTCGATATTCCAATTTCAGCACCCATGCCAAACTCTGCCCCATCCGCAAACTGTGTTGATGTATTGACCATAACTATAGCCGAGTCCACAGCGTTCAAAAAGGTTTCAGCTAGCTCTTCATTTTCCGTAATTATTGCATCCGTATGGCTAGAACCAAATCTCTCAATGTGCTCAATAGCCTGCTCAATGCCTTTAACTGCTCTTATAGAAATTATAGGCTCCAAATATTCTGCTTTCCAATCAGATTCGCTTGCTGGGGTCACACGCACATCTACTTTTTGAACACTTTCATCACCACGCACTTCACACCCCGCATCAATCAGCCGACTGATTATTGCGGGCAAAATTCTCTGTATAACGATATTATCAACAAGTATCGTTTCGGTCGCGCCACAAATTCCTGGTCGCCTCATTTTTGCATTAAAAATAACTTCCTCTGCCATTAATGGATTTGCACTACCCTCAATATAAGTATGGCAAATTCCCTCCAAGTGTTTAAACAAAGGCACCTTGCTATCCTTTGTCACCCTCTCCACCAATGACTTTCCTCCACGAGGTACGATAACATCAATGATATCAATCATATTTAACATCTCACCCACAGCATTACGGTCACGAGTTGGAACAAGTTGAATGCAACTTGCTGGCAAACCACTCTCGACGAGCCCCTCAACCATGCAGCAGTGTATTGCATGTGACGAATTGAAACTCTCGGAGCCACAACGCAGTATTGCAGCATTACCGGCTTTCATACATAAAGCACCGGCATCTGCTGTAACATTAGGTCGTGATTCAAAGATAACACCTACCACACCTAAAGGTACTCTTTTTTGCTGAATCAATAATCCATTCGGACGTTCCCACTCTGAAATTATCGATCCTATTGGGTCATCGAGTTTTGCAATATCGTTAAGCCCAATAGAAATCTGACTCAATCGACTGGTGTTCAAAGCGAGCCTATCCAGTGAAGAATTACCGAGCCCTTTTTTTTCACCTGCCTCTATGTCCTTCGCATTTTCAGCCAAAATTTTTGATTGAGAACTGCTTAATTTATCAGCAATTCTCAACAAAACCTCATTTTTTTTCTCAGTTGATGCGATCGCCAAAATTCTAGATGCACGCTTCGCATCAAAACCTAATTCTTGCATCATTTGAGGGATATCTAATATTTCTGTCACTAAAAGGTTTCCTTTAACTAAGCACCAAATCATCCCTATGAATGATCTCATCGCGACCACGATACCCTAATATTGTCTCGATTTCATCCGTTTTATGACCAATGATTTTTTGAGCATCAATTGCTGAATAAGCGACCAAGCCACGAGCAATCTCCTTCCCCTCTATAGACTCTATTATCACTGCATCTCCCCGTTCGAAATCACCTCCCACACTCCTAACGCCTGCAGGAAGCAGTGACTTGCCATCACATAGCGCTCTCAATGCCCCATTATCCGCTACAATCGTACCAGAAGGGCTCAACGTGCCTAAAATCCAATTTTTACGCGCAGTTTTCGGACTTGAATCTGGAATGAACCAAGTGCATCGAGCTCCCTCCTCAATTCGAGAAATTGGATTGTCCTTAGTCCCATCTCCAATAACCATAGCGGTTCCAGATAGCAGTGCGATTCGCGCAGCTTCTAACTTTGTGATCATCCCACCGGATCCATCCATACTTTTCGCTGGGTCTGCCATAGATTCTATCTTTTTAGTAATTTCATTTCTCACTTCACTTAAATGCTTTGCGTTTGGGTTTTTAATAGGGTCACAATCATACAAACCATCAACATGCGACAAAATTATCAATAAGTCTGCGCTGATCATTGCTGAAACTCTTGCTGCAAGCCGATCATTATCACCAAATCGAATTTCATCCGTTGCGACAGTATCATTTTCATTAATCAATGGAACAACTTTTAATTTCAATAATGTTTCTAGCGTATTGCGAGCATTAATATAACGCCTCCGATTTTCACTGTCATCAAGCGTTAACAGGACTTGACCCAAGGTTAAGCCACAATCATCAAGAGTTTTTTGATAGGCATACGCAAGACGAACCATACCTGTAGCAGCAGCAGCTTGGCTCTCCTGTAAACGAAGATGTCCTTTTGGTAATCCAAGGAAGCGTCGACCCAAAGCAATCGCTCCTGATGAGACCAAAACCACCTCCTGTCCTCGCGCATGCATCACCTTGATATCATTTATAAGGGATTTTAACCATTTTGTGTTCACCTGACCGGTCTGCTCTTCTACAAGCAGGGCAGAACCTACTTTAATTATAATCCGCCGACTCTTCTTCAAATCTTCAAGTGTTTTCATAATTAAAAACCGCTTTTCACCCGGTCAAATGACCTAAAGTTTCCGAATATTTTTAAAAATCTCATTAATCAACTCATTTATTCCTAAACCAGATATGCTTGAAATGCTAAGCGTCTTCGCCCCAGACAAACTTCTAAGTTCTTTTTCTTTAGCGTTCAATTGTTTCTCGTTCAGCAGATCGCACTTCCCAAGAACTATTATTTGTTTTTTCTTTATTAAATCAGCGCCATACGATTTTAGTTCATCGCAAATCACCTTGTAAGTCTCTAATATGTCACCGTAGCTTCCATCAATTACATGCAGTAACAAAGAACACCGCTCAATATGTCCAAGAAATCTAGTTCCAAGACCTGCCCCTTGAGATGCTCCGGCTATTAGCCCAGGAATATCTGCCAGCACAAATTCTTTGTCTCCTTTTCTCACCACACCGAGATTAGGATATAATGTAGTAAATGGATAATCACCTATTTTTGGATGCGCACGACTCACTTTTGCTAGCAACGTAGATTTTCCAGCATTAGGAAGTCCTACAAGACCGACATCTGCTATCAACTTCAATCGCAACCAGACCCATTTTTCTTCCCCAAAAAACCCTTGATCTGCCCTTCGTGGAGCTTGATTTGTTGATGTCTTAAACCTAGCGTTACCTCTTCCCCCATCACCACCTTTAACTATCGTTTTTCTTGCTCCATCTCTCAAAATATCGGCTATCAACGTTTCTTTATCATCCTCAAGTATCTGAGTACCGATAGGCACTTTGACAATTATAGTTTTTCCTTTTCCTCCGGTACGATTTCTGCCCATACCATGTCCACCACGTCCAGCTTTAATGTGCTGCTGGTACCTAAAGTCGACTAATGTATTGAGGTTCGAGGCGCCCTCAAAGATGACATCACCACCGCGCCCTCCATCGCCTCCATCAGGACCACCAAATTCAATAAATTTCTCTCGGCGAAAAGACACAACTCCTCCTCCACCATCACCACTTTTTACAAAAACTTTTGCTTGGTCGAGGAATTTCACAATCTAATTCTTCTCTATAAATGAAAAAGGGAATGGACACCCATTCCCAATTAACAGCAGAAATGAACTATCACTTTTTAACTTGGAATTTCTACTCCAACAAATACGCGGCCACCCAACTTTTTATCAAATTTGACTTTACCCTCTTTAACCGCAAAAATCGTGTGATCTTTTCCAATACCTACATTAACACCGGGATGATACTTAGTCCCACGCTGCCGAATAATAATATTCCCTGGCACCACAGATTCTCCTCCAAACTTCTTTACACCCAATCGTCTTCCAGCTGTATCGCGACCATTTCTAGAGCTACCACCCGCTTTTTTATGTGCCATTGTTAGTTAATTCCTTTAATTTACAGTTTTCTCAAACTTTTTTCTTTTTTACTTTTTTATCAGCAACTTTCTTTGTCGAAGGATCACCTTTTTTATCTTCAGGACTCTTAACTTTTGCATCTGTTTTGATTTTTTTAGGCTTAGCAGATTGCACTTTAGCTTTGGTTACTTTTGTTGCATCACTGCCAACAGGGTCTTTAGCTTCCACCGGCTTCTTTTTTGCTTTAATAGATTTAGCTAAGGTTTGCTCTCCTGTTGGACTCACCTCAAGAATTTTAAGAAGTGTTTTGAGTTGCCTATGTCCTTTTGTACGACGATAATTTTGTCGTCTTTTTTTCTTAAAAACCAAAACTTTTTGCGATTTTTTCTGTTCAATTATCTCCGCAAAAACACCAGCCTTTTCTATAATTGGAGAGCCGATTGTGGGTGGTTTTCCATTCTCACCGATCATCAACACTTCATCTAATTTAATCACAGAGCCTGGATCACCGACGAGATGTTCAATTGACACTTCGTCATTTTTGCTTACTTTATACTGTTTTCCACCGGTTCTTATCACTGCAAACATTTCTGCCTCAAAAATAGGAGATTGAATAACTCACTAAACACCAAAAACTGCTTTCAAAACAGAGCTATTAATAAAACACAGTATCAACTAGATGTTAATACAGTCGCGGAATATAGCGTGTTTAATCATATAGTCAACGTCTTTCCCGCTATGATTAATTGTACCAAACCTCAATTTAGGCCAAGTTTTTAAGTTATTTGCATCTTTTACTATCGACGAGGGGAACGAGGACAAACCATATTTTAATTAGGCTATTTTCTGCACTTTCTTTACCTTATTTCTAAAACGTTGATCCCCAAATTACAAAATCATGTTCTTTTACAAATTCAATTGAGGTAAAATTACAGTTTCATTCAAAAAATATCGGATATACAATCAGGTTCATTCTTTTAGCGTCACTTTATTAAGCAAAGGCCAATTACTTTTCTTTTTATTTGTGCAGTAATGATAAAAATTGGAGAGGTGGCAGAGTGGTTGAATGCGCTGGTCTCGAAAACCAGTTAGGGGGCAACTCCTACGAGGGTTCGAATCCCTCTCTCTCCGCCATTACTTATACTTAATGACTTGAAATAAATAACAAATATAAATCGCCTTTATTTTAGTCCCGCACTATCTCACGGCTTTAATGGGACGTCAATGAACATGAAGGAACGTAAAATTTTAGAATTCCAATGCTGACATAAGGAAATGCGAACACTAACGATTAGTAGTAAACAGCTGTTATACGATCTCACTCTCCGCCATTTTCTGTAATAAAATCAATGACGGCAGGAAATTGATAAGTTAAAATTACATAGCAATGGTAACAATTGTTTTGACTTAGAAAAAATAAAGTGACTGGTCCACATAGTCAAAAAAATGAATTATAACTGTGTGTTATGCTTATACTGGGTGGCCTCAAAAATCGTTTTAAGCACGTGCACCTAGGATTCAAATCCATGCGTCTACACCAAACTACCCCAAATGCATGCCTAACCAAGGAGATTCATTTAATATTTAAGTGCCTCAGGATACACTTATCCCTATGCCTTAGTTCCGAAACTAGCAAATGTTTAGAGAGGCATTAGACCTCTGCTTCCTATCTAAATCGAGATTATTACATGTAATTTTCTCAGGTTTAAGGAACTAAAAAGTTCAATTTTTTAAGTTTTTGTGCTTTAAATATTAACTCGCACTCATTTAAGGTGCGTGCTAAAATAAATATTTAGTCTTGATAGATAATGCTGAAAAATGCGAAAAAAGTTAGCAATCTAGCCAGTAAAAAAAATCCGGGCTCTAAAGATATAACCCGCCAAATAGAAAAAAGAAAGTAAGATAATGGTAGTTTCCAAATTATTTTATAAAATCGCTAAGCATGCCGTCAGAGAATTAGCGCAAAATCCTAGAATTCAAGCTGAAGCTACAAAGGTCATTAAGGAACGTATTATCCCTAACGCAAAAGCGGGCTGGCAAAAAGCGAAACCAAAACTTTCTGAGGCGAGGACGGTTGCGCTCACTGCCTCAAATGAAGTTGCTAAAGCAGCTGCCGAAAACAACCCAAGAAAAGACCCTAAGAAATTTATATCTGGGGCAGCTGAACGGTTACGTAACATGCGAGAAACACCAACAAACAAGCGTAAAAGCTAACAAAACAGCAACTGAAATGTAGAGATTTTAAACTATGGGTAAGTCGCGCTGAAATCAAAATAAACTGGTGCCTTTTTTAGTCTTCAGCAATAGGTATAATCCCGATTTGCATTACAAGTGATCTTTTCGTTTACCAAAAAAAATTGTGTTTTTTAGAATTGACCAAAGAATTAGATATAGTTAGAACATTATGCATATCGTTCCGCTCGCACCTCCTTGTTTTATTCTTTGTGTATTACTTGTTCTAATTTATTAGACACGGCATTTATCAGCGAACCTAATTCAATAAATAAAACACACAATAATATTGAGTTAAAATACAAAGTGATAATGAGTAAAATTATATGACAAATAGAATGGGACTCTCGTATCAAAAAGGAATTTGGTTTACTCTTTTTGGTGTATTGGTGCTCACACCAGATACATTGTTGATCAGGCTAATCAGTATTGACCCGTGGACAATGAACTTCTGGCGCGGCTCTATGATGGCAGTGAGCCTTTGCATTTCTTATGTTTT
>MDTB01095475.1_pt1 | contig 10990 bp, 7 predicted proteins | sample 811161 | NCBI WGS metagenome assembly MDTB01 (sample SAMN05326650, study PRJNA326480) | marine metagenome | isolation source: seawater | place: Mediterranean Sea | collected 2009 | reverse complement strand
TTAAAAAAAGATATTTGACGCATAAAAACATGTTATAAGTCTAATCTTTTATTGAAACTAATTATCATTATTAATATGAAACAAAAAAGTTTGGAAATTTTTATACCTGGTCCTTCCGGAAGATTAGAGGGAAAATATTATAAAAATCCTAAATTTGGTTCTCCTGTAGCAATCGTTCTTCAGCCTCATCCGCAATATGGAGGAACTATGAATAATAGAATTGTTCAATTAATGTATAATATCTTTTTAGAAAATGGATTTTCTGTCATAAAAATTAATTTTAGAGGAGTTGGAAAAAGTGAAGGAGTATTTGATAATGGACAAGGTGAACTTTCAGATGCAGCAGCGGCATTAGATTGGATAGAAAGAGAAAATATGGATTATAGCCAATGTTGGGTTTCGGGGTTTTCTTTTGGGGCTTTAATTTGTATGCAATTAATAATGAGACGACCAGAAGTAAATAATTTTATAGCAATCTCTCCTCAACCGAATGTATACGACTTTTCTTTTTTAGCTCCATGTCCTACGTCCGGACAGGTTGTGTATAGCGATAATGACGAATTAGTAACTAAAGATAGTATAACCGAATTAGATAACAGAATTAAAAGTCAAAAAGGTGTAGAGGTAATGTTCTCCAAAATAAAAGGAGCTAACCATTTCTTTAAAGATAAAGAAAAAGAATTGAGAAATGAAATTGAAAAATACATTAAAGATAAAACATCTTTAATTTAAAAATTAATTATTTCTCCTCCAGTACATGGAGCTGCACATCCTGTCGTAGTGGGAAAAGATATGGGTAATGATAAAACAGATCTTATAGCTAAATATCCGAAAGCTTGTGATTCAATAAAGTCACCATTTAGTCCGAAATCTTCTGAATTAATAAAAACCAAATTATTCTTTGAGTTTATTTTAATTTCATTTAAAAGACTTTCATTTTTTCGTCCACCCCCACAGACAATAATTTTAATATTTTCTTTGTCGTATTTTTTTAAAAAATAATTTATTTCAGAAGAAATAATTTTTGCTGTAAATGCTGTCAAAGTAGCTGCTCCGTCTTCTAAATTAAGACCTCTTGAAAAAGAAATGTCAAAATCATTGGTGTCAAGTGAAATGTTATTTTTATTTTGAAAATTATTTTCATGCGTTTCTAGAGCTTGTTCAAGAATAAGTTTATTGACGTTTCCTCTGCCTGAAATTCTTCCTCCTAAATCATATTTTTCTTTTGTATGATTTTGTATCCAGGAGTTAATTAAACAATTGCCTGGACCGATATCTCTGCTTAAAATTTCAAAACTATCATAATTGTGAATTAAAGTTAGATTTGAAATTCCTCCTATGTTTAAAATACATGCTGGTAATTTAATCTTTTTTGATTTTAAAAGATATTTGTGAAAAATTGGAGTAAGAGGAGCGCCTTCACCACCGTTGTCAATATCATTTTTTCTGAAATTGAATACAATTTTTTTTTTTGACATTTGAGACAATAAATTTCCATTACCAAGTTGAAGAGAAATTTTTTCTTTGGGACTATGATAAAGTGTTTGACCGTGAAAACCGATTAAATCTAGATCAACATCTGAACTAATATCTTTTATAGCTTTAGCATGAAAAATAGTAATGTTGTTTTCAATTTTTTTAATAGTAGTAGAAAATGTTTGCAAGTCTTTAAAAGAATTAATTTTTCTTTTTAAATTATGAAATTCATAAAATAAATTTGAATCGTACTCATAGTATTTTTCTTTTAATATGGTAAATTTATCTAATCCATCAGATCGAATTATTGATGCATCAACCCCATCTCCTGAGGTTCCGCTCATCATTCCTAAACATGTGTATTCTTTGTTCATAATTCTATTTATTTATAGTAAATATTGTATAATAGTATTTCTGTAATAATTAGAAATATGAAAAGCACTTTTTTGATAGAAATGCAAGAAAGGGGTTATCTAAATCAGTGCACTGATTTGGAAAAGCTAGACGCATTAATTTCGAAAAAATCTATTTCAGCTTACATAGGTTTCGATTGTACCGCTAATAGTTTACATGTAGGTAGTTTGTTGCAGATAATGATCTTAAGATTACTGCAAAAACACGGCCACAGACCTATAGTTCTTTTAGGTGGAGGCACAACCTTAATAGGTGACCCATCAGGAAAAGATTCAACAAGAAAAATTTTAAAACAAAAAGATATAAAAAAAAATATCTCTAATATAAAAAAAATATTTGAAAATTTATTAAATTTTAAAAGTAAAGCTATTAAACCAGTCTTTGTTGATAATTATTCATGGCTAGGCAAATTAAATTACATTGATTTTTTAAGAAAAATTGGTTCGCAATTTACACTAAATAAAATGCTTACTTTTGATAGCGTAAAATCGAGATTGGATAGAGAACAATCATTAAGTTATATGGAATTTAATTATATGATACTTCAAGCGTTTGATTTCTACAAATTATATGAGAGAAAAAATTGTTTACTTCAACTTGGGGGATCAGATCAATGGGGAAACATTGTTAATGGAGTAGATTTAATCAGACGTATTTTAAAAAAAGACGCTTTCGGGTTAACTAGTCCATTAATTACTTTATCTTCAGGTGCAAAAATGGGTAAAACCGAGAAAGGCGCGGTTTGGCTAAATGAAAAATTATTTTCTTCTTATGATTATTGGCAGTTTTGGAGAAACTCAGATGATAAAGATGTACATAGATTCTTAAACTTTTTTACAGATATTAAGATAGATTTAATTAAAGAATTTGTAAAAAGAAAAAATATAAACGAATTAAAAATAATTCTTGCAAATGAAGCAACAAAAATACTTCATGGAAAAAATAAGTCGGTTAAAGCAGAGAAAATTGCAACGGATATATTTAAACTTGGTAAATTAAACGAAGATCTTCCGTCTAAAATTATCTCAAAAAAAGATTTGGAAACAGGTATAAAGCTTTTAGAATTACTGGTTGATAACAAGATTATGAATTCAAAAAGTGAAGCCAGAAGGGCAATTAATAATAAAGGAATAAAAATTAATGATTTATTAGTAGATAATGAAAATAAAATATTAAATTTTTTAGACTTCAAAGATAAAAATATGAAAATTTCTTTTGGGAAGAAAAAACATTTTCTTTTTAAAATTACTTAAGATTTTTTAAGAGCCTTTTGAATAAATCTTGGTGTCAAAGTTTTTATTGGATTTACGCTTGTTTTAATTTTTCCAGGTGTTCCTTTCATTTTAAAACTGATTCCAAATAAACCTTCCCCTATTTCTTTTGGAATTAATATATCTCCAACAATAGGCAATTTTGATAAAAATTTGTTTAGTGTTTTTGCTGGAACCATTGTTCCTCTCAAGCTAACTAGTCCAGTTTTAGACTCTACGTAACCTTCCATTAAAATAGAAATACTAGGTCCTATAGCATACAGCTCTTTTAAATTTAAAACTTGATTATTTTTAACTAGTGACATCTCTAACTTTTCAAAAGTTAAACCGTCGCCTGATAACGCATCCACCATTCCACCAAAATCAGCCAAAGATAATAATTTTACTAATCCGGGAGCGTCTTTGACTTTAAAATTCTCTATAGTTAGATTTGTATTACTATTTTGGAAGTCATAAGAGGAAGTTATTAAAAGTTTACCGCCAGTTAAACCGTCAAAAAAATTGTAATTTGACAAAAGTGGTTTAGGAAGGTCAGAGTATATCTCTAATATTTTTTTATTAGTATTTTTATCTACTTTTAGAGATATATCCAAGTATTTGCCATCCTTAAACTCTCCCTTTGAAATTATTTTACTGAATTTACCTTTTTCTATGTAACCAATAAGATTAAAATTAGATATCATATCGGAAACCTTAGTCGAAATTTCTTTAATGTTTATAGATATTTCTTTATTAATATTTTTGTAAAGATTTGAATTATAGCTTGTATCTAATAACTGAGTTAAATTACTAGCATCATATTTAGAGCCAAAAACTTTTATTTTTTTATCAAAAATAATTTCAAAATCATTATTTAAACTATTATTTTGAAAAGTTTTTACTGAGATTTTATCAAATCCCAATAGTTTATTATTTTTAAGAAGTAAATTATTAATACTAATCTTATTTTTTTCATCTACTAAACTAAATTTGTTCAGATATAAAGAATTTTTTTTTTTCTCAAATTCAGATTTGATATTAACAACTTTGTTTTTTGAATTGTAATTTAAAATAGGAATATTAATCTCAGCATTTAATTCTCCGTCAATAATAAATTTTCGCGAGTTTAGATTGTTTAAATGTTCAAAATTAAATTTTTGAAGAGAGTTGTTATTTATTTTATAATAACCATCAATATTAAAAGAATTTTTGCTTTTCTTTTCAAGTTTGAAATTAAAATTTGATTTTTCTAGGTTTAAATTTTTAATTTTATTTTCAACAAATAAGTATTTTGTTGGTTTTTTAAATTTAATTTCAGACTTTTTAATATCGCCAGAAGCCTCAAAATTATGATTAATAATTTTTAGAGTTTTATCAAATTCAATTTGAAATAAACTTTGTATTTTACCAGAGAGTTTTAAATCTTCAAGGCTCTCTAAGAATTCGCTTTTTATTAAATTATCTAAATTAGATTTACTTAAATTTAAAATAGAATTTAAATTTCCTTTTATGCTTAATATTTTTGAATTATTAATCTCAAGATCTCCAGAATTTATTTGAAAACCATTTACTAATCCTCTTAAGTTATTAATCTCTCCAAAATCTTTTTTTATTAAATATATAAAACTTGATTTTGTTAGATATAAATCTTGCATCCTAGCAAAAAAATTTTTTACGTATCCATTAATCTCGTAGTTTTCAATTTTATTGTTCTTTAAATGAAGATCTAATTTCAGTGTCATTACGCCTTTTTCAACATCATTTAGTAAAAATTTTTTAAAGTTTGACGGTTTTAAATATTTTACGAAACTTTTTACTTCTTTAATTTCGATTTCATTTGAAACAATATTCACTTTTTTTAATTCTGGTTTTCCAATTATGAGTGATTTTAAATCAAAATACGCATCAATTTTATTTATGTTAACTTCACTGCTGTAATATCTAATGTTCGGATTTACTGTGGTGACAAAAAAACTCAAATTTTTAATATTAATTTTTATTTTAATTTTATCAATTTTTATTTGAGTATTAGCTAAATACGATATTATTTTCTTTTCGAGTAAAACATTAAATTTGTTTGTTTCATATCCAAATATGGTGAGATAGAAGATTATTAGTGAAATCAATATCAAAAAAAAAGAGATTATAGATAAGGTAATTTTTTTCATTTATTTGTTCAAAACTCCGGCTTCAATAAAACTGTCTATATCACCATCTAGCACTGCATCTGGATTTGTATTTTCAATTTTATTTCTTAAATCTTTTACAAGTTGATACGGTTGTAATACATAGGAGCGAATTTGATGACCCCATCCGATATCTGTTTTTAGATTAGATTCCTTTAAATTGTCTTTCTCCCTTTTTTGTATTTCATATTCATATAATCTTGCCTTCAGCATCTTGTAACAGGTGTCTTTATTTTTATGTTGTGATCTTTCATTTTGACATTGAACAACAATTTTTGTGGGGAGGTGAGTTATTCTTACAGCGCTGTCTGTTGTATTAACGTGTTGTCCACCTGCACCACTTGATCTGTAAGTATCGATTCTTAAATCATTTTCGTCAATTTTAATATTGATATCATCATCAACGACAGGGTAGATCCATACACTTGCAAAACTAGTGTGTCTTCTAGCGCCACTATCAAAAGGTGATATTCTAACCAATCTATGCACCCCAGATTCATTTTTCATTAAACCATATAAATTTAGACCGGAAACTTTTAATATAGATGATTTAATTCCAGCTTCTTCACCTCTATGTTCACTAATTACTTCATAAAAAAATTTTTTTTTATCAAACCATTTAAGATACATTCTTCTTAACATTTCTGCCCAATCTTGACTTTCTGTTCCGCCGGCACCTGCATGAATCTCAAGATAAATATTTAACCCATCATTTTCGCCAGATAGAAAACAAGCGACTTCAGTTTGTTTTAAATCGTTTATTAATATTTTAATTTTATTTTCACAATCTTTGATTATTTCATCATTTTTTTCTTCAACACCTAGTGAATTTAAATCAATTAAATTTTTGATTTCTTTATCGAAATTTTTTTGTGAAGAGATTAGTTCCTCGTAAAATTTTTTTTCTTTAAGAAGAGTTTTGACTTTTTTTTGATCTTTCCAAAAATTTTCTTTTGATGTTTCTTTTTGAATATCTATTAGTTTTTTTTCGATATCATTTTTTTCAAAGATACCCCCTAATATTTGTTAGTATCTTATTTGCTTGGATCACATTTGTTTCAAAAGATTGCATTAGTAAAATTGCCTAAACTTTATTATCTTATCATAATTGTAATTAGAGATTAATTGCTTATTATTAAGGTTGTTAATATCTTTTTCTTTAAAGGCTTCAAGTATAAAATTTTTGTCATCGAAATCTGTTTGTTCTCCTGAGTTATAATTTATTGGAGCAAAGTAAATTCCGTCTGGAACTTTAAATTCTTTAAATTCATCTATATATAAAGTATTTTTAACAAATTCTTTAAAAACAGGTAAGGCAGCTTTAGAACCAGTTTCAAACTTTCCTAATGTTTTAGGATTATCAAAACCAATATAGACTCCTATAACTAAATTTGAGCTATAACCGATAAACCATGCATCAAAATTGTTATTAGTTGTTCCGGTTTTTCCAGCTATGGGAACTTTTAAATCTTTTAATTTTTTTCCTGTACCCCTTTGAACGACTCCGCTAAGAATTGAAGTAATTTGATATGCAGTTTGTTTACTAAGTACTTGATTTTGTTTTAAATTAATTTTAGGTAGCTTTTCATTTAAATTATTTTCCGAAAATCTGTCACAGCCTTTACATTCAGCAAAATTAGATGAGTAGATTGTTTTGCCTCTTCTGTCTTGAATTCGGTTTATTAAAACCGGGGTTATTTTCATTCCCCCATTAACAAATGTGGCATAAGCAGTTGTCAAATTCAATAAAGACGTTTCAACTGAACCAAGTGAAACAGATAAAAGTTCAGGAGTCTCATCGTATATTTCTAATTCTCTTGAAAGCTTAAGTATTTTATCTATGCCGAGATTCTTAGCAATTCTAACTGTCATTAAATTTCTGGAATACTCAATCCCTTTTCTTAAAGTCGAAGGTCCATAAAATTTTTTTCCATAATTTTCAGGTTTCCAATCTTTAAGGCCTATACCTTGTTCTGCAATAAATGGGGCATCTAGCACTATAGAGTTAGGAGCCAAACCATTTTCAATTGCTGCTGCATAAACAAATGGCTTGAACGCAGATCCGGGTTGTCTTTTTGCTTGAGTTACTCTGTTAAACTCACTTGTTATGTAACTAAATCCACCTACCAATGCTTTTACTTCGCCTGTGTATGGATTTAAAGCAACAATTCCACCATTTACTTTCGGGTATTGTTTTAATTCCCATTTGTTGTTTTTTTTATTTACTAAAACTATATCACCTAACTCAAAAACCTCTTTCAAGCCTTTACTTTTTAAAGCCCAACTCATTACTGATTTATCAATTACAATTTTTTTAATTTTGTTTGAATTTAATATTAGATAATTTTCGCTCAATTCAATGACCTCAGCTATTTTCCAGTTTAATGTTGGATCAATATTTAAAGCGTCAACTTTATTTTTCCAGGAAGCATCTTGATTTTTATTTGTGATTGGTCCTCTCCAACCCTGACGTTTATCATAGGACTCTATCCCCTTCCTTAAGGCTTTTATGGCTTCTATTTGAACATCTATTTCTAATGGGGATTTTATACTTAATCCTTGAGTATATAATTTCTCAAATCCATATTTATCTTTAATAATACGTCTAACTTCTTCTGTGTAAGAATTCGCCTCGTTTATAATATTAATTTTTCTTTTTTTAATTATAATTTCTTTATCTTTAAATTTTTTATATTCTTTATCGTTAATAAAACCATTTTCATTTAGGTTGTTTAAAACTAAATCTCTCCTAAATTTTGCTTCCTTTGGATCTTTAACTGGATTGTATCGGCTGGGCGCTTTAGGTAATGCTGCAAGTAATGCTGCTTCATCATAGTTTAAATCTTTAATTGACTTATCAAAATACTCTAAACTAGCAGCTGCAACACCATAAGTCCCTTGACCTAGATATATTTGGTTCAAATAAAGCTCTAAAATTCTTTTTTTTGAATAAGCTTTCTCTATTCTAAAAGCTAATATCGCCTCTTTAATCTTTCTTTTTATAGAAACTTCGTTTGTTAATAAAAAGTTTTTTGCAACTTGTTGAGTAATAGTAGAAGCTCCTTCCAATCTTTTGTCTCCTAATATATTTTTAAGATTATTAATAGTCGCTCTCATAATGCCTTTTGCATCTACTCCAGGGTGATTAAAAAAATTTTTATCCTCAGCTGACAAGAATGAATTTACAACTTTATTTGGAATTGACTCATAAGGGACAAATAATCTTTTTTCTAAGGCATATTCTGCAATTAACTTACCATCTTTAGAATAAACTCTACTTGATATTGGGGGCTGATAATCCGATAATTTTTTATAATCTGGCAGTCCAGATGAAAAATAAAAAAAAGCTGAAAACATTAAAAATATCGATGAAATAAATAATATTATGAAGACTTTTAGTGAGTAATTTATTAATTTAACCATTTTAATCTATGTTATATCATTAATTTTGGCTATCTTAAGGCATTTAAATTGTTAGAATTTAATGCTATTATAATTCTTTAAAAATTAAAATTATGATTAAAAAAATTAAAATTATGATTACAAAATCAAAAAATCTATCAAAAGGAATTCAAATAAAATGTCAAAAAATTTATACATTGATGCATCGCATCCAGATGAAACAAGAATTGTTCTTAAATCAAGTCTATCAATTGAAGAATACGAGTACGAAGATAAAAATAGGTTAAACTTTAAGAATAATATTTACTTGGGTACAGTAAGTCGGGTAGAACCTTCTCTTCAAGCAGCTTTTATAGATTTTGGAAGACTAAAGCATGGGTTTTTAGCCTTTAATGACATTCAATCAGATTATTATCAAATTCCATCTGAAGATAAAGAAAAATTAAAAGATTTAGAGGAAAAAATTCGTGAGGATCTTAAAAATACTAACATTGATGAAATTAATTCTAATCAGGATTCAAATAATGGGAATGAAAAAAGTGAAGTTGAAGAAGAGCCGATTAAAAATAATTTAAACAATACTCAGGAAAAAAAAACAAATTATAGAGAAAAACTTAAGAATACTTATGGTTTGAAAAAATATAGAATTCAAGAAGTTATAAAACCTGGTCAGGTAATTTTAATACAAGTGCTCAAAGAAGAAAGAGGCCAAAAAGGTGCTGCTCTAACTACATTTATTTCTCTAGCGGGTAAATATATGGTTCTTATGCCTAACACTGCAAAAGGCGGTGGGATATCCAGAAAAATTTTCAATTCAAATGATAGACAGAAAATAAGAGATATTTTGAATAAGATTGAAATTCCTAAAAGCATGGGAGTTATTGTTCGAACAGCAGGCGCAAATAAAACTAAAAATGAAATAGAAAAAGATTTTCAAAATACCTTGGGAACTTGGGACGAAATTAAAGATAAAGCTGTAAGTTCAAACGCTCCGTCTCTAATTTACGAAGAAGGAGATATAATTAAAAGAGCACTGAGGGATATTTATGATAATGAAACAAAATTCATATATGTGGATGGTAATGAAGGTTATCAAAAAACAAAAAAATTTATGAAAGAGTTAATTCCAAAAAATGTTAAATTTGTTAAAAAATACAGAGGTAAAATACCTTTATTTCACGATGCGGAAATAGAAAAAGAATTAAATAATATTTTTGAACCTACTGTGAAATTAAAATCTGGAGGATATTTAGTAATAAATCCAACAGAAGCTTTAGTTGCAATAGACATAAACTCTGGGCAATCTACGAAGCAAATGAATATCGAAAAAACAGCCCTAAATACTAATCTTGAAGCAGCTGAAGAAATTTGCAGACAAATAAAATTACGGGATCTATCTGGTTTAATAGTTATTGATTTTATTGATATGTTAAATTTTTATAACAAAAGAACAGTTGAAAAAAAGATGAAAGAATCTGTGCGAAGAGATAGGGCTAGAATTCAAATTGGTAGAATAAGTAATTTTGGCTTATTAGAAATGACAAGACAAAGATTAAGAGAGGGTTCAATAAAATGGGAAACAAACTTATCGCTCGAGTCATTCTCACAAAAAATTGTAAAAAAAATTGAAATGCTTGCATTCAATAACAAGATAAAATTTATAAAAGCTTATATACCAGATAAGGTAAAATTATATATAGAGATAAATCTTTCAAAAGAATTGAATTATTTTCAAAAAAAATATTCTTATAAAATCGATTTGTTAAATGAGCCTCAATTTGTAATACCAGAATATAAAATAGAATTATTAAATAAATCAAAAAAAATAATTGATAAAATTGAAAGTATTCGAGGTATAAAAGCCGTTAACTCTACACCTGTTAAAATCATTACAAAATCACAAAAAGTAGAAAGAAAAAATCCAAAAATTGTTTCAAAAAATTTAAAAGAAAAAGATGACTCAAAGAAAATAAAAAAACCAAGAACACTTTGGGTTCGAAAAAAAAAGGCTAGCTAATTAAACCCTTTCTTGGTGAGGAAGCGACAGCAAAATAATTTTTTTTCATTCTTTCAGCTAAAAAAGATTGTCTTCCTGATATGACGGCATTTTTAAAAGCTTTTGCCATCAATATTGGTTTTTTTGCAAGAGCTATAGCAGAATTAATTAAGACTCCATCACAGCCCATTTCCATAGCAATAGTAGCATCTGATGCAGTTCCGATTCCAGCATCTATTATAACCGGAACTTTAGATTGTTTGATA
>MDTB01156929.1_pt1 | contig 10991 bp, 12 predicted proteins | sample 811161 | NCBI WGS metagenome assembly MDTB01 (sample SAMN05326650, study PRJNA326480) | marine metagenome | isolation source: seawater | place: Mediterranean Sea | collected 2009 | reverse complement strand
CCGCCCTTAGGCATATCACCTTTTTGCATTGCTCTAACTATGCCAAAGAACTGTTGTTGCTTTTTACTTACTGCTTTTTCATTCATTTCATTTACATTAGAAACATCAATTCCAGTATTCTTTTTTATGTGAGCAACAGTTGTTGGCCAATCCTCTCCTTCTTTTTCTGCGTATTTCTTAACCATGTTAACAATTTTAGATCTCATGTTTGGATTTTTAATCCATTGCCATCCGTGCTTGATTGCGGCAAAAGCATCAGCCTCCAAGCCTGTTTGGTGATATTTTAAAATTAATTTTCCTGCTGTAGCGGCATTTTTTACATTGCTAACTGCACCTTTGGCTACGGCACCTAAGCCTTCTTTTACAGGCTCTTTGAATTGTTTTTGAATTGCTTTTGCTGTTCTTTCAAATTTATGATCTTTGTGTTTGAAACCTTCACCACCTGCGGCTTCCCAACTTGCAATGTTTTGACCAAAGTCATCTATCAAAATGTTAGGTGTACCGTCTGGGTTTGTTGCAAACTTTGCTTTGTCTTTTGTAATAATAACATTTTCGGGTGGAAAGAAGTCTAAGTTCTTTTTAATCCATTCACGTTTATGTGGTTCTGAATTAGGATCATTTGGAAGTGGGCTACTTAGAATAGTGTAGCTACCTTTTACTTTTTTAATAATACCTAACAAGTTTTTTGCTTGTGGAAGTAAAGGCAAGTCTAACCAAAAATTATCTGTATCTCTAATTTTTTGTAATGCAGGTTCTATGTCTTTTACGTTACGCCAATCTTTGCCAATTAACTTTTGCCATTCTCCAAAGAAGTCCGCTAGTACTCCGTCCATATCTACGTATACTTTACTTGTACTTGCTAATTCGCCTAAAGTTTCTGCCATCTTAGCATAGTATAACATATTTTCATCGGAGTTGTCAACCGATTCTGCCATACCAAGATTGAATAGTACATTGGTTTTGGATCCTTTGACCTTTTTTGATAGTGTAGGTGGACGCCCATCCTTGTCTACTTTGTTACCAAACTTAGCGGCTTGTCTTTTTGTTTCACCAGGCTTTACATCTGCTGTGGTATTTTGTTTTGTTATTTTACCAACACCTGCGGCTTCTCCAAATGTAGAAGTATCCTTGTCAGTTTTATTACCAATAGTTGAAGTATGTGTTGAAGTATATTTAGGTACTTTACGTCCACGATCTCTAAATCTAGTAACTATTTCTTGGTGCGTTAGCTGGTTTTGTTCTTTTGCTGATAATTTCATAAATGAACCATAACCGTGTTCATTATCGTATTTTCTTCTAGCATCGCCCATAGCACCCTTCGCCACTTCGTCGTTACTTCTAGGGTCAGAAATTTTTCCCGTGTTCTGTTTTGTTACAATACCAACACCAGCCGCTTCTACTTGCATGAGAACATGTTTGAAGCTTCCTTTCTTAGGCACTTTGTTTTCAATGTCTTTTAAACTATGAAATCTCATTTTTTGCGTCCTCTAAATCCACCACCGGTCATGTGTGGTAAACTAAACCATAGTTTGAACCAGTCATTGTCTCCTGGCTTGATACCTTTTTTCTTTTCTATCTTACGTTTCTCACTAGCAGTTTTACTAATGTTTTCTATAGTGTATGGTGTGTATCCTTTATACTCGTTGACACCTGCCAGCTCTTTTAAACGCTCGATATCCATTTATCTGTCCATTTGTAAATTAAAATGTAAATTCAAATTTTTAAATAAATTAGCCGCTGTCTTTGCACTCCTTAGGGCTTTTTGCATAAGCTGTTGTTCATCGTCGCTACGTCTATCATAAAAGTTTATAAATTTTCTAGCATCACTAGGTGATATAAAAAGTTTACCTCCAACACTGATTTCATCTTTGCCAGAATTCCAACTTAAAGGAAAAGGTGTATTATCTTTTCTCATAGAAATATTATTTAATACATCTAATTTTGGTTTTTGTTGTTTTACTTCGTAGTCTTCTGTAGCTTCTTGTTCCACAGCATCTACACCCATAATGCCTTGAAGTTTTTTGAACATTTCATCGGCATATGGTAGAGCTTGTTTAGTTACACCACGTTTAAAAGAATCTATATTGTTATCTAGTACAGTCTGTCTTAGTTTACTTGCACTCATTCCTGTAGCATCGCCTGCCTCAGGATCTCTTTTTAATTGCACATAGTTAATTTTTGTAAAATTATAGTTATGCATTTCTTTTTCTACGCCGTTATATTGTTGTAATATTTTTAAAAGTTTTGGTTCACCTTCTAAAAATGTAACTTCTGTATATCCCATTTTATATAATCTATCAGCGGCAGTTAGAACTGTCTTCGCTAGTCCGATATTGATTCCATCAAAACTCTTACGAGCCCAGTCTAATTTTTCTTGTGGGCTTAAAGGATCTGTAGGAAGTTTAGATGCTCTGTCTGTCAGAAAAAGGAAAGAATCGCCTGGAGCATTTTTAATTGCATCAACAAGTAATTCGTGTCCTGAGGTAGCAGGATTTAATCTGCCTAGTGCAAAGGAGGCAACTTTACCTTTTGCCTCATATAGTTGTCTTAATCGCATCTGGTAATTCTTCCTTAGGATTTCTTTCGTGATCTAAAACCTTATTAGCAAGATCTGCTTTTTCTTGAGGATTCATTAAATCCTCAGGAGTCTTATTCAAATCATATTTTATGCAATAATGATTTAAGCACTTATCAATCATAGGCATAACGTGACCTTGGATGACTTTTTCATTATGTTCGCTACGTATTTTATCCATGCATGGCATATAATATTTACGATAAAATCCTTCATCGTTAAGCATATGAAAGTGTACGTCATCTGCAACATTATAAGGCATTGAATCTTCTAGGGGGTTGTTAAATATTTCATTTAGTAGCATTTTACCATTTCCTACATGACCAGTATCTAGCTTTTGTTCTCGGACCTGGGTTGTCACAGTTATGTCTAGCTCTAAAACTTCTACGTCTTGCAGGGTTAGACTTTTTGATCTTCATGTTAGGATCACCAAAGTTGACTTTTTTAATATTTTTTGTTTTTGGGTCACGTACATACACTTTAAATTTTTTAACATCGCCACGCATAGGCTTACCAAGTTTAACTTTTCGTCCTTGATATTCTGCTTCGTCTATAACTTCATCTTCGTTGTACCACATGTCTCCATAGTTATTATAGAAATCATCTCCATCATATGTTTCTTCGTTGGTATCCAACCCAGAAAGTTTTTTTATATCGCTAAGTTCTTTAGTGCTTTCATCTTTTACACCGTCTAATACATCTGATATTCTATGAACGTCATCTTCGTCTGGCATACCTTTATACATTTTAAATAAGTCATTTCTAAACTTTACAGTAATAGGAAAGTTTTCAGGTTCTTGATCCAATACATCCATACCAGGAAATTCTTCGTCTGGATTACGTTCAACCCATTTGTTCCATTCTTTTTCTTCAATGCTGTCCAATGGTACACCAGTGTTGGTCATATATTGTATGTAACCACCTAATAATGAATCACCGTTGCCGCCTTCGTACTGTTTGTATCTATCTGCTAAAGCCAATATTTCTTCATCAGTAGGTTTTCCATCTTGTGTTTGTTTGTCGGAATCATCATATGTTTCTTCGTTGGTCTGTATACCGGCTAATTCTTTTACTCTGTTTACTTCGATGGATTCATTTGTACCACACTCAGGACCGCAGTTACAATCAGGAGTACAGTTTCCACCGCAAGGACAATCTTCATTGCAGTTACAAGCCTTTGCTTCTTTAACTTCAATGCTTTCTTTTTTCTTTTCGGCTTTACTGTATTTGTCTTTAAGACGTCCTAATTCTTCTTGGCTTGCACCTTCACGTCCTGCTTTAGCGGCCTTTTTCATATATTCTTTTCCGTGTTTTTTTACACCTGTATAATACTGTAGGCCTGATTCGTTTTCAGCTTCTTTTAGATAATCTTTAAATGTCTTTGTCATGTGTCAACACCCTTTAATATTATAATATAAAGTATTTATCAATATCAGTCAAGCTCTATATGGTCAGTGGACTAAATAGAAACCAAAAGGACACGGCTATGTTAAAGCATAAACATATGATAGTAAGGGCTGAAGTTAGCAATCCTCCTCAATACGAACAAAACATAGTCGATTGGGCGAGCAATTTAATCAGAGATATAGATATGAAAATAATGATGGGACCATATGCAAAGTATTGCCAAATACCAGGCAATAGAGGCTTTACATGCGTGACTATCATAGAAACAAGTCATATTGCAATACACGTTTGGGACGAAGCTAAGCCTGCCCTAGTTCAATTAGATGTATATACATGTGGAGATCTTGACAAAGGAAAAGTGTTTGATGCACTAGAACGTTGGGATCCAGTCAAAGTAGAATTTAAGTATCTTGATAGAGAAAAAGAACTAATTGAAATTTAGGTTTTGGGTAGTTTGAAAGCAAATCTACTTTTAATATCAGTACCGTAATAAGGACTGTTTTCTATTGTAGCTTTGTCTTGGAAATTTGGTGGATAAACAATTCCTATACTTCTAACTATAGCATCTTCACCTTGCCCGCCTAGTATACTAGTAGCTTGGATCATAGCGGAACTGTTAAGAAATTTTCTAATTGCTTCACCAAAATCAATCTTTGTATTTTGATATTGTGCTTGCGGGTCATTTATATATTGTGCAACATCTTTTGCGATGCTACTTAAAACTACCAAGCCAAAATAACTTCCTTTTTTGTATGCTATTTTATCAAACAAGGGTAAAAGTTCTTTAGGGCCTTTTTGTCTATCTAAGTTTCTATCACCAGTCAGTTTTTGATCTTCAGTGTATCTGTTAGCTTTCTTTTCAACTATTTTATACACAGCATTAGCAACATCATCAGTAATTAACCCATAACGTAATGCAAGTGTTAGTGGTTGTTTTGCCGCTGATTCGTTTGCACAGATATCAAGTATTTGCACTGCTTCTGCGTATTGCTCAATATAGGTTTGACCTGTTTTTGTTTTTTTAGCAGATTCTTTGGCTTTCCATATGTTAGAAATACTTGCATTTGCACCTGTTTTTCCTTTATGGCTAACACCCATCTGTATGCCATCTTTTGAAATATAACAATCAACAAGTGGATTATTCTGCCCCTCTGGGAACATAATTGTTGCGCCGTCTAAGTCTTGAGATGTATTACTCCAAATGTCTTGAACTGCAACATTAATAGGACCTTTTACTGCATTATGTTTTTTTATTATAGCAATAGGAGCAACAACTTCCATAAAGTCATCTTGTAATGCTCCGAGTATTGGCTTGCCTTTTTCAAATACTATAGCTTCATTACTACTTGCTTCTGTTGCCGCTTTTTGTAGCATAGGACCATTATTTTGATCTTTACCAACTGTTGCAATTACAACATCAACTGCTCTTGCTTTGTTATCACCCAGACCTAAATCACCTGGCTGTAACCTACTATCCATTTTGCCTTTAACACTGCTTGTGCTTGTTGCTGAACCTGCTGACAAGCCAACTAGTCTAGCTTCTTTATCTAGTATTGTGTTACCTGCACTTTTTCGTGAATAAAAACCTGTTAACCATAAATCAGTTTTTGGTATTTTATTTCCTTGATCGTCCATTTGAGCAAATTTTGCAAAAGCAAAAGACTTCATTCTTGGTGTCATTTGTTTAACAAGTCTAAATGTTACATCTGGATTTGCCTTTTGGACTTCTTTGAATCCTGCATCAAGTTCCGGCATGCCAGCAAACATATCGGAGTCGTTAGGATAATTCCAATCCCATTCTATAAATGTATATTCTTTTCCGTCTGTATCAGTATAAATTTCACCTGGAGTACCTGCACGTAATCCGCTACCTTCCATTAGATTTTTAATCTGATAAAAACGCACTATACACTCACTTCTATATCAAAATTATTATACCCAAGATCGAAAAGTTTGTTTGCAACATTATTTGCTACTTCATCTGATTCTTGTTCATCTAATTGTACGTGAGTTTCAACAGTTAGTATAGTTTGTCCTTTATCTGATTCAGTCAAACTATAATTTGTTTCACTTTCCATTAATGCATTTGATGCACTTGTTGCAACTTCTGATACTACAATATCATCTAGTTCTTCTTTGGTATCAAAAATAATATTAATAAAATTTTCCATCTTGCTTCCTAGTGATTAAGTCTTACACTGTTTACAGTGCCATCAGTATAAACAAGTTTTGCTCTAATATAAACAAAATTACCTGTAAAATTAGCATATTTGACTTCTGTTTGGTTAGCAACAGTAACAATATCTACGTCAAACCAATCAGTGTCTGTTGGTGTTGTAGCTAGTGTTGCTTGAATAGTGATAGAACCTGTCAATCCTGTATAGTCATATTGAACAGTATGAACACCATCTGATCGTCCATAGTATCCATCACCTTTAAAATTAGTGCCAGTGACAGTTTCAGTCGTACTGTCCCCTGGATGTGTGTTGGCTGATAAAATTATTTCGCTTGTACTCGGCATAATACTATTTATGCAAATCCTTTTGTGAAACATATTTAATTACACGTCGGATCTGTCCTCCTAATGCTATCTTTGCTAACATAAGATATCGTTCATTTTTTGCATAAAAGTAAAATCCTTCCGCAAAGTGGTTATTTCTAACCACTTTCTTAGCCACCTTACCTATTCTAAACCCATCTGGATTATTTTCACAATAGTCTGCAAAATTAGGATCAACTTTTTTACCTAATATTGCTTTGAATTGCCATTCTACGTCACCGTCTATTATCTTTGTGTTAGCATTATCTATTAAGTAATCAAAAATTTCATCTGTTTCTGGTTCATGCCATTGCCAAACATCTACTTGTGTAATTAATTGTTTTAGCCAGTCCGGTTCATTTGAATAAATGTCTACATTATAGCCTTCGCAACGTACCATTGCATGGTCTTTGTTTTTTTCTAGTGCATTGTAAACAACGCAAGCATCCATAAATGCTTCTAACGTAACTGTTTTTTCTTTTCTACGCATATGTGCGTGATTAAATGGGCTTTGAATGACTACATCTGCTTCTGCATCTCTTTGCATTGCATCTAGTTTAGTCTTTACGTATCCTAGATTCATGCCACGAAAGATTGGACCAACAGGATTTTTAATACGAATCTTGTATAGGTATTTGTTGTAAAATAGTTTAGTTGTGTAAAACTTTTGTAACATCTTTTACCTTTTTAGTAGTAGGTTGTAGATGCAGTTTATTGTCCGTGACATCAATTTTTAATGTACCACCATCTTTGAGATCACCGAATAACAGCATCTTACTAAGGGGACGTTTAATTTCTTTGTCAATATATCTGTGCATGGGTCTTGCACCCATCTTGTCATCAAACCCATTTTCTACAAGATGATCTAGTGCATCGTCACTAATTTCACAAACAACATTTTTATCATCAAGCATGTTTTTAAGTTCAAGCAAGAACTTGCCAACAATCTTAAGCATGATTGGTTTTTCTAGTTTTCCAAATGTAACAACACCATCTAATCTATTTCTAAATTCTGGAGCAAAGAATCTTTTAAATTCTTCATCACCATAATCACCTGTTAGATCTTGACTAAATCCAATAGTGTTTTTCTCGGCTTGTTCAGCACCTAGGTTTGTAGTTAAAATTAGAATACAATTACGTGCATCTGCTTCTTTACCATCACTTCCAGTAATTTTACCGTTATCCATAATTTGTAACAGTATTTGTGAAATATCTGGATGTGCTTTTTCAATTTCATCAAGTAGTAGAACACAGTTAGGATGTTCTTGTAGTTGATTGATTAGTTGTCCTGAATGTTCGTCGTGTCCAACATAACCTGGAGGAGAACCAATAAGTTTACTTACACTATGTTTTTCCTGATATTCTGACATATCAAAACGTGCAAGATGAATACTCAAGTTTTTTGCAAGTTGTTTTGCAAGTTCAGTTTTACCAACACCTGTTGGACCCATAAAAACAAAACTACCTATAGGTTTTTCTTCTGATTTTAAACCTGCTTGTGCAACAAGTATTTTATCAACAATTTCTTCAATAGCCTGATCTTGTCCGTAAACATTAAGTTTTAGATTTTTATCAAGTGTTGCTAGATTGTTTGTTTCCTTCTGTTGAATCTGTTCTGGAGGAAGATTTACAAATTTAGCAAGTTCGAATTTTACTTCTTCTGAACCTACAATACGTTCACCTTCAACATTGTTTACTTTAAATCTTGAACATGCTAAGTCTAAAAGATCAATTGCCTTATCTGGTAATTTTTTATCAGTAATATATTTTACTGAAAGTTTTACTGATTCGTCAATCGCTTCTTGTGTGATAGTTGTTGCATGAAATTCTTCATAATATTTTTTGATACCTTGTAGGATATCAATTGTTGTTTTCTTATCAGGCTCGTCAACACTAACACGTTGGAATCTACGCATCAATGCACGGTCTTTTTCAAAGTACTTACGATATTCATCCCATGTTGTACTTGCTACTACTTTGATATCACCTTTACCTAGTGCAGGCTTTAACATATTAGCTAGATCATTAGAACTATTGCCACCACCTGCTCCTGCACCGTTCATCATATGTGCTTCATCAATGAATACAATAGTTTTGCCTTGACGCTTAATTGCGGCCATAACAAGTTTAAATCTTTCTTCAAAGTCTCCGCGGTATTTACTACCTGCTAACATAGCACCAATGTCTAAATTGTAAACACTATATTCTTCAAGAAATTTAGGAACCTCTTTGTTTACGATTCTATATGCTAAACCTTCTGCTATTGCAGTTTTACCTACACCTGGATCACCTACAAGTAGCACATTATTTTTTTGTCTGCGTCCTAAAGAAAGACAAATACTTTCTAGTTCTTCTGTACGTCCAATTACAGGATCAATTTTTCCATCTTCAACTTGTTTGTTAAGATTAGAAGTAAATGCTTTCAATGCTCTTTGTGCATGACCTTGAAGTTCTTCGTCTTCTACATTTGAAACAAATTCGTTGTTAATATAATTGTTAAATGCGTCTTTGTCAACTCCGGCTTTTGTAACCAAATATGTTGAAAATGATTTCTTTTCATTGAGTAACGATAAAAATACATCACAGATATCAATGTGTTGTCGGCCACTGAATAATACTTGTGTAAATGCCCTATTCATTACACGTTCTACTGTTTGTGTTTTTTTAGGCTTATATTTTGTATTTTCTGGTAGCTTGATATCATCTAATTTTGTTTGCAAATATTGTAACAGCTCATTTTGTAATGGCTGTACTTCAACACCAAAACCTGATAATATATTGGTAAAATTCTCTGTACAAACCATAGCGAACAATAGATGCTCAAGAGTTACATACTCATGATTTAATTTCTTTGCATCTTTTATTGCTTTATCAAATACAACTTGTAGTTCTTCAGATGGTTCAACCATACGTTTTTATTCCTTTTCTATAACTATATTTACATTATACGATATCATGTGTACAAAGTCAACTATATTTTTTACCAATTTGTTCTAGTAACCTTTTATCAGCTTGGTCGATGCCTGTTGGTGTTTGTCCTATTATTTTGACTAAAATGTTTCCTGGATTGCCTGATCTGTTCGGTAAGCCTTTGCCTGTAATTTTTAAAACTGTGTTTGGTTGTGTTCCACCCGGTATATTTAAGTTTACCTTAGCGCCTCCTGGTACACTTATGGTGGTATACAATCCTGTAATCAGCTTCAAAACGTTTATTCTCTTACTAGTAATTAAATCTAATCCGTTGACCTCATATTCATTTGTGGATTGAATAACTATTTGGACATATAAATCACCTGGTGGTATTTGCTGTATATCATGTTGGCCCATACCTGCATACCTTACTTTGTCGCCATTTCTTATGCCAACTGGAATTTTTATATCAACAGTTTGTTCTCTGCCATTATTGAGTCTATATGTAGCTAAAACATTTTTTCCTGTATAAACTTCTGCAATAGTAATATTACATCCTATTGTAATATCTGCATTACGCATTTGTTGTCTTGCACCAAATCCAAATTGACTCATTATATCGTTGATATCAAATGATCCGTTGAAGCCACCACCGTTAAAATGCTGTGATCTGAAACCTGCCTGCTGAGGATCAGTGGTTCCAAACTGATCATACATCTGCCTTTTTTCAGGATCTTTTAATGCAGAGTATGCTTCGTTAATTTGCTTGAATTTTTCATCACTCCCACCATTACGGTCAGGGTGGTGTTGCATACTTGCTTTTTTGTATGCTTTTTTTAATTGTTCTTCTGAAGCGTTCCGGTCCACACCTAGTATGTTATAGTAGTCCATACTAGTACTTATTGGATTTATTTACGGTTCTTGCTTGATCCGGTATATAGTCCAAACCATGCCGCGCCAGCACCTACAACAATACTAATTAAACCTGATTGTTCCATTGTTGGGTTTGGTAGTTCCATGTACCATATAACACATTTGTAAAGCAATATGATATATGTTGTAATAAAGATACGTGGAAAAATTCTCCAGCTGTCTACAGCCCTAGCTAAATGTATTAATCTAACATATGGGTTAGGTCCTAAGTCTTTAACGCTTGTATCTACTTCTAAATCTAGTTTAACTTTACGTGTTGTTTTATCTTCAGTCGCAACTACTACAGCATCTGGTGTAGTTTCAACAGCTGGTGTTGTTTCTAAATCTTCAAGTTTTTTTCTTGGCATTTTTACCCTCCAATTTTTTTAATCTGCCCTCTAGCTCATCTATTTTAGATGTTATTTTAGGATATTTTACACGCCAAGCATTTGGATCATTTTGCAACCATGTCCAACCCCAACGTATTGCTAGGTATTCTAATGCGGCATCAAACTTTTGTACTGCCCATGTTGCTATTCTGGTATCTTTGAACCAGAATAAAAATCCTGCACCAAATACTGATCCAGCTAGTGCTGTATAAATCCATAAGCGGTTGCTTGCCATTTGTTCAATCATTTCCCACATAGT
>MDTB01134702.1_pt1 | contig 10991 bp, 9 predicted proteins | sample 811161 | NCBI WGS metagenome assembly MDTB01 (sample SAMN05326650, study PRJNA326480) | marine metagenome | isolation source: seawater | place: Mediterranean Sea | collected 2009 | reverse complement strand
GCTTTTCCTAAATCTTCAATGCTTGTTTCGTTGTCTTTGACATTTTCAAAATCTTCCCAATCCCGTGTGTACCAACGCTGTGGCGCATCGTCTTTCTCAGTCATATAATGTCCTGGAGGGAATACTTCAATGGTATGGCAAACACCTTCTAATGCTTTTAGCTCAGAAGCAACATAACGCGTTCCGTTTTGATCAAAACCGTAATACAACGGAATAATACCCATGTGGTCACGAGCAATGAGGAAAACTTTTGTGGAAGCATCATAAACTACAAAACCAAAAATGCCATTTAACTCGTCAATAAAATCAGCACCTTTTTCTTGATAAAGCGCCAAAATAACTTCACAATCAGAACCCGTTTGGAATTTGTATTCTGGCGTTGTAGCGCGTAGTTCGCGGTGATTGTAAATTTCGCCATTGGCAGCCAAGACGAGGTTCTTATCTGCACTATATAATGGCTGACGACCTGAAGTTGGATCGACAATTGCGAGTCTCTCATGCGCTAATACAGCATAATCATCGGCGTGTATTCCACTCCAATCTGGACCGCGGTGACGGATTTTTTTTGACATTTCAAGAAGCTGCGGACGAAGTTCCTCAGCAGGTTGCTTTATATCCAAAGCACAAACAATTCCACACATGGTTTATATTTTGATGCAAATTTGTGTTTTTTATTTTTATTTAAACTATAATTCACTTATTTAGTTTAATAATTAAACTTATTACTATAATTCAACTTAATATTTTCATTAATCTTGATGATTAAATCCACATTTAGTTTAACTCCTTCTAAAAACATGCTTACTTTTATGGCAGTTATGAGTTCACCAATAATTAAAATTGATAATGCCACCATTAGCCAGCACAAAAAGGTAGTGTTAAAAGAAGTATCGCTAGAAGTTGCTGAAGGGGCGTTCGTTTATTTTATTGGTAGAACAGGAAGCGGAAAGAGTAGTTTGATTCGGACATTATACGCTGCAATGCCACTTACGGTTGGTGAAATTCTTATTTGCGATACCGCGATTTCAAAAATCAAAAAGCGGCATATTCACAAACTAAGACGTAAACTAGGCATTGTTTTTCAAGATTTTAAACTTCTACCCGACCGAAATGTTCATCAAAACTTGGCTTTTGTGCTTCGTGCCACAGCTTGGAAAAATAAGGTCGAACGCAATACAAGGATTAGTGAAGTATTAACACTGGTAGGCTTGGAAGGTAAAGAAAAGCGTTTTCCGCAGACCTTATCTGGCGGCGAACAACAACGGCTCTCTATTGCGCGAGCGCTTCTCAATAATCCAAAAGTACTTCTCGCCGATGAACCTACAGGAAACTTAGACCCCATCACCCGTTGGGAAATCATGGAAGTATTACGAAACGTAAACAAACAAGGGACCACCGTACTTATGGCAACCCACGATTTTAGTATTATTCAAAAATATCCCGGGAAGACGTTTAAGTGTGAAGAGGGTAAGGTAACTGAAGTACTGATTAAGGGTTAGCTAAAAATAATTTTTTTTATTTTTTGAGCTTCGTTTATATTATTATAAAGCTCCGCCAGCGACTTTCTTTTTGCTAGTATCTCTTCTGTAAAAAAAACTTCTTTAAGCTTTTTAATTTCTTTAATCCACTCTTCGGCAGTATTTGCTTGAACGCAATAACAGGCAAGATCGTTATTATTTACCATGATATCATTTACAATACAAAAACGGCCCTTAAAAAGAGATTCTATTAATTTCAACTTGATACCCGTGTCTTGAAACGTTGGCAACAAAATCATTTGAGCATTCTGTATTAAGTCGCTCATTACATTCTGGCTTGGGTTTTCTACAAGTTTAATATTCGGATTCTTCCTTATTTCTCTAACTAGTTTTTTACTTTTAATCTTACCTGCTACCACTATTGGAAGATCAATTCTTAAAAAAACTTCCTTTAACAAAAACTGGAGTGCTTTTATATTTTCTGAAACAGTTAAGTTACCGTGATACAGCGCATATTCTCCCTTTCCTAACTTTGGCTGAATAAAAGTGTTTGAATGGAACGCCCTTATCAAATGGCTTTTTTGAAATTTAGAAAAATATATTTGATCGCATCTACTAATAGCTAAGACCGATTCAGCATTGTAAATCCTTTTTTCATAAACAGAGAGCTTAAAGGACTCAAAATGCAGTAGTAATTTTGTAATCAGGTTTAATTCGTTTTTTGCCAAATGACTGTAATAATTTTTCTCTACATTGTGAGTTCTAATAAATTTTTCTTGAGTTAGTGTGGGGTTATGAAGCGTCGCTGTGCAATGTATACCATCATATAATATAGGAAAAGGATTTTCTTTTAATCGTTGTGTGAGCACATCTGCTCTTCTGCTTTTCACAATAAATGGAACTGATGATAGCAGGTTTTTCCAACTCATATCTCTGTCGTAATAATATACTTTATCACAAAATTTTTCAAGCTCCTTTGTTACTTCTCTATCGAACTTAAAACAATGAAGGTGAATGTGAATGCCCAGTTCATGGAGTGCAACAATCCTATAGAAAACATCAATAACCCCTCCATAATTAGCTGGAAAAGGAATATTAAATGTTATTATGTGAAGGTGTTTCGCCATTCTGTTATTGGTTATGCTAAAGAATTAAATCAATCCATTGGTGTTGTATGCTTTCAGCGCGCAAATTTGCAATAGATTTTTTTGCCTGTAACACACATTTTTTATGCAGGTTTTTATCTGAATACAGCGTATCTAATGCTTCTTTAAGCGCAGTTTGGTTTTGGTATTCCACCAGCAATCCATTTTGTTTGTGCTGAATAATTTCGCTAGGACCAGTGGGACAATCATATGATATAACTGGAGTACCACATGCCAAAGACTCAATAAGTACCATAGGGAATCCTTCAAAGCGGCTTGCTAAAACAAAAAACAGTGCTTTTGCGAAATAAGGAAATGGGTTTTGTTGAAAACCAATAAAATGAATCAAATCGTTACATGAAAATTCATTTTTAAAATTTTCGTACACTGACTTTCTTTTACCACTGCCTAAAATTAATAAATGAATCCCTTGGCTTGGGAGACTACTTTTTGAGTAGGCTGTCATTATGTGATCCATTTGCTTAAATTCGTCGTCCATACGTCCAGCAGCTAGAATAAAAGGCTTATCGAATGCGATAGATTCCTGCTGCTGCTGTTCAATCCATTCAAAATCTACAGCATTTTTTATGCATTTTGCTTTTGAGAATCCCTCCTTTATTAAGTTAGAAGTAATGGTGTCTGACACTGCAATTATTGATGGGTATCGATTGTAAACTTTCTTAAATACGCTCCATGGTTTTGGGATATAATTTTGAAGCATTGCTCCATGAACAGTTGGAATAACATTCCTTGCTAAGGGATAAATTGCAACTGAATACAGCACTTCTATCCAAAAAATTCGTCTTGACCTAAAATCAATAACATAATCGAAAGAGTGATTTCTAAAAGCTTCTCGCAGTCGAAAGAAAGCCAAAATCATATAAAAAAACTTAAAAGTTGCTTTTCTTTTAACCCCTAAATAAATGTATTCGCCTCCGTGATCAAATACGTAGTCTGGGTATGCCGCAAAAACACTAACCTGATGCCCTTCATTTTCAAAAAACGTTGAAACCTGTGCCGAAACGCGTTCAGAACCACCAAATCCTAAGGACGGTGTTATAATTGCAATGCTTACTTTTGACATCAGTTTTGGATGAAAATTTTCATGAAGTTATCCGTACACATACTCACATACAATAGCGAAAGATACATCAAAGATGCGTTAGATTCTGTACTTCGCCAAAAAACAAGGTTTCCTTTTGAGATTGTTATTGGAGATGACGCCTCAAGTGATGACACTTTTAAAATCATAGAGAAATACGCCAAAAAGCACGATAACATAAAAGCGCAAAAGAATCCTGAGAACTTAGGAATACTAAAAAACTTTGTTGCTACACTACAAAGGTGTGATGGAGAATATGTGTTTGACCTCGCGGGAGATGATTGGCTTTCAGATGAAAATGCGTTGCAGATTTTGGCAGATGCTCTTGACAAAAACCCCACCTATAGTTTTGTTAACAGTGGGTTTGATTGCTATTTTGAACGATCGGGAAAATACCGGCGATTTCACAACAAAAAAAACATACAAATGTCAAAAGAGCAGTACAGGAATTCTCAAAAAGTTTATGGTAACTTTATGATTGGGTGTTGCTTTAGAAAAAATATGTTAATTAATCTTGTTGATTTTAATAATTACGCTAAAGAAGGGATTGAATTTGAGGACTACCCAATTCTTACAGACTTGGTGATGAATAGCGATTTTGGATTGATTCCAAAGTCATTAAGTGTTTATCGTATTCATAGAAAATCGCATTCTAATAATATGAACTCTTATTTAGAAGCAAAATTATTTTTTTCAAAAAAATATGGATTTTCGGATGCAGAAGTCAGTGAAATTCGTCGTATTCACCACAATCACATGCTACATAATGCAAGTTTAACTGGCGATAAAATAAGTGGGCAAAAACACTACTCAATTTTTAGAAAACCCATGCATACTAACTTGATTTACTACATATCGAGTCAAAAAAATATACTAAGGAAATTGTTTAATATTTTTAGAAAGATTTGAATTTTTGTCTATCCATATGAATTATAGACTTTCTGTAAAATTTGGAAACACTTTATTCATTATATGAAAAACCCATTCTCACAATACCATTCACTTTTAAAATATTTAGATTTTAAAAAAGTTCAACATTTGTTTTGAACACCTCCCAATCTCTAATATAGTCTTCTTCCTCATATTCCTCAGAAGCTAGCACCAAACAAACGGAACCTGCCGAAAAATTACGCAGTTCACGCCAAACCATGGTTGGAATAAGTACGCCTTTAGTGGGATTCTGAAGTGTTACGGATTTTTGATTTTTACCATCTTTTAAAACCAAATCAAAACTTCCACTTAAAGGAATAATAAGTTGAAGTAAATTTTTATGTGCATGACCACCACGTTCACTACCGCTTGGCACATCAAATAAATAATAAACACGTTTGGGTTTAAAAGGAAGTTTGCTGTTTTCCAAAACAGCTAAATTCCCTCTTGGATCTTTAATACTTGGTATGTCTAACCACTTAATTTCCATATTATTTAGCTAATTTTTTACGCAGTAAAAATACAACCAAAACCAAACATCCAATGTATCTGACTGCATTTGCCATTATAATTCCTTCAATTCCGAATACATCAATCCAATACAAACTTAAACCAATAAGCACTGAAAAAGAGAATAGTTCTATCACAATGAAATCTATCAGACGCTTTTTGGCTACCAAATAATACCCAAATACAAGAAAAATAACGCGAAACCAATCTGCCGTTAATTGCCATTTAAAAAGTGCGGTTATGGCAGTAAAATCTTTTGTATATAGCAATGTAGTAATCGGAGCACGAAATAAATAAACTAATATCATGGCCAACGAAACTATAGGTAAAAGCGTTTTTAAAATCGATTTTAGCTCATGTAATAAATGAAAATTGGGGATGATTTCTGAAAAACGCGGTAATACATAAAGTGAAAAAATAGCTGAAATAAAAACAAAATAATTTGCAGAAATGGTATTCATAGCTGTCCAAAGTCCCGCAGATTCTAAGTCAATTCTTGAGGCGATTAAACCACGAAGGTATATTTCAACAATATGCACAAGCCCAACGGCCAATAGCGACATAAAAATATAGGGAAGCAAATCTTTTAATCTTGAAAGATCTGGCTTAAATCCAATAAAAAAAGAAACGGGTAACGCAGCTTTTTTATAATGATAAAAATAGAATACAAACCCAATAACTGGACGGCAAAGCAAAGCTATCAACGCCCCAAATAATCCGTATGAATAAAGTAAGGTAATCATGAGCGTTGCAGTTACTGATGCGGTAAATAATTGCACTTTAGACACAGACTTAAATGCCTTTTTTCCACTTAAAACGGCTTCGAAAAGCAATATTAGCCCCATAAAGGGAATGGTGAAGGCAACCGCCTGAGTCAATGCACCATATTTAAGGTCAATCTGTAATTGAAAGGCAAGCCATTCATATTGCCAAAAGACAAGAATGCCAATCAAAATGGAAGCGCCTAAAAAAAGTGTTATTGTGGTGTTAAGTAACGCACGAACGCTAGCCTTACTTTCAGAAGATGCCGTTTGCGAAATAATTCCGTTTTGTGCGCCAACAGAAGAGAAAGCTCCTAAAACCTCAATTAAGTTGCGTAAATTAGCAAGAATAGCTAATCCAGATGCGCCTAAAAAAATCGCAATAGCTTTTTGCGAAACTAGCCCCACTGCTAAGCGTAAAACCCCAGCAGTTCCCGTATAGCCAATTACACGGAATAACATGTTGTTTTTTAGTGCTTTTAATGCTTTCACGAATAGGCGTTTAAAGCATCTATTATGTGCTGAACTTCTGCGTCATTTAAACTAGAGTATAATGGAATACTAACCACCTCTTCATGATAGCGTTCTGTGACAGGAAGACTCAAGCTATTGAAGTCTTGCAATGCTTTTTGTTTATGCGGCGGAGTGGGGTAATGAATTAAACTTCCCACATTATTCGCCTCTAGAAAAGCCATAAAACCTGTTCTATCAGCAACACGGACAACAAACAAATGAAACACATGGGACTTGTCCTGAGGATTCACAGGAAGTATGATTTTTAGGTTTTTTATCTCTTTGCTGTATATCGAAGCAATAGCTAAACGACGCTCAAGAACATTTTGATAGTCATTGAGTTTAACACTTAAAAAACGAGCTTGAAGTGCATCCAGTCGCATATTAAACCCAAGGGTATCGTGTGTGTATTTTTTAGGCGACCCGTAGTTTTGAAGGATTCGAATTTCTTTTTCAAGGGCATTGTTATTGGTTGTGACTGCACCTGCATCGCCTAATGCCCCTATATTTTTTGTTGGGTAAAAACTAAATGCCCCAGCATCGCCAATAGCTCCCGCTTTAAATCCTTTTTTTGAAACAGCGCCATGCGCTTGCGCAGCGTCTTCAATCAACAATAAATTGTGCTCTTGTGTGAAATCTTGAAAGGCTTCCACGTCAATAAGTTCCCCATAGAGGTGCACTACCAAACAAGCTTTTGTCTTAGAAGATGTTAAACGTTGGGCTTCTTTAACATCCATATCAAATGATCCGTCTTTTGGCTCCACAAAAACAGGAGTTAACCCTGCTTGTGTTACTGCCAAAACAGTAGCGATGTAGGTGTGCGCGGGCACTAATACCTCATCTCCTTCTGCAAGAATTCCTAATGATTTATATCCTTCAAAAATCAAACGAAGTGCATCTAGTCCATTGCTCGTTCCAACACAAAAATCGGTTCCACAAAAAGCAGCAAATTCTCGTTCAAAGGTTGTTACCGCATCACCTAAAATATACTGACCGCTTTCCAAAAAAAGCGAAAGCTCTTTGGCGTACGCTTTTACATATGCGTCATTTTCGGATTTTATGTTGAAAAATGGAATCATCGTATTCGATCAATCAATTTAGTGTGGTTTACTGTTTTGATATGGTAAAATTGCTGCACATCATTAACGGTTCTAAAACTCTCCTTCCAATACAGTAGCCCACCATTTAATCTTTCTCCTACATCTTCGGAAGACGTACCAAAGCTAAATGTTTTTGAAGTATTATATTTTCTTATGACAAAATCTAATAAATAGTCCAATGTGCCATCCGATCTTCCATCATCTCCAGCACTATATTGTGCATGCACCACATCGCGATGGATAAAGAGTACGACTCCAGCACGTATAGAACCCCCTTCATAAACACCATACAAACGGATTTGTTTGTTAAAATGATTAGCTAAACCACCAATTTCGGCAACTGTGTGTACAGGGCTTACATCAAATCTTTTTTTGAGATTTGGAATCAATATATTTTCCCAAAATTCTAAATAAGACTCCGTTGACCTAACCTCAACATTTGTATTATTAATTTTCTCTAAATGCCTTAACCTATTTCGATTTGGTTTTTTGTATGCTGCTTTTGGTATGTAAGAATAAATATCGGTTCTAACACAAGTTGCACTAAGCCATTGAAAGATTAGTCTATTTGAACCCCCATTAGCATAACAGCTTGGGATTTCCTTAAGTCTCAAGTCGTAAACATTATGTGTTTCTAAAAATTTAAGGATAAAAAGATATGCCTTTAATCGAATTTGAAAGGAAGTAAATGGTTTAACTAGCAAACCTCCATAACTTAATCCTTGATGAGAATGAAGAATATTGTCAGCATCAATATTGGCGGGCATAATCGCTATCAATTTGTTTTCTTGAAAAACCAATAGCGAGTAATCCGTAAAACGGTCACTATGGTATTCCAAAAAATTACGATAAAATAAAATGGAGTGCACTTCGGCTTGAGAAACAAAATCATCCCAAAGTTGCTTATTTACATCACTATATCGTTGAACGTGTACGTTTTTCATTCAATACTAAAACACAAACTTAGCAAATAAATTACCCTATTTGCTTGACGAAGCGCTTAGGATTGTTTTCATTATGACAAATTTACGAACGCTAGTGGAAGATTTAATCATAAAACTAATTTTCTGGATGTACTTCGTAGATATTAAAATATGTATTTGACCAAGAAATACTGTATTGATGATCTGATATAAATTGATTAAATGCTTTTACACGTTCGACATTATAACTGTATACATCTCTAGTTTTGTCCTCTCTTAAATAATATGGATTTGGCTCTCCAAATCCACCAATAGTTTCAAATTTTTGCTGAATGACTACGGGTAAATAAGGACGTTCTTTTACTGCTTTATCCAACTGCTTTGAAAAGGAATATCCATCGTAAATCCATACCCAAGGGTTATACATAAAGGGCCGTGTTTGTGTAAAAAAATGAATCATCGGAATACTATCGTAGGTAAGTAATAAATCACCCGGCTTAACAAAATTTGGTAGCACTTCGAGTAAGTCATTTATAATATCTGCTTTTTCTTTTGTGGTATAAATACCTTTAGCAAAATCAGAATCAATGGCGTGAGTTTTATGCCATCTTGGCCCATAATCAAAATACGCATTATAAGCTATTAGATATGCTTTGGTCATTAATGCAGCACCAACAAAAACAAGCACGAATAACCTGAACGGTTTTTGATTTATACTTATTGAAATGAAAGGTGAATTAAACGATAGTTTAGTTGCTAAAAAAACAATACTAAATGGCATAGCAATCCACAAACAAATATACCCCGTATTGTAAATTCCTTCACTGCTACCTAAGGGAGTCACGTACATCATTAGTAGTGACAAAAAAGCCAATAATCGAAAAGCATCATTCTCTTTTTTTGAAAGCAACACATACGTTAAGATTAGCGTGCAAAAAGCATAGACAAATCGAATTCCACCGTTAAAAATTAAAAACGAAAAAACAAAGAATAGCACGACATATAACACTACTACGAGTGGTTTGTAGTTGCATATTTTCTTGAAACAAAATGAAAACACTACGGCCAGAAAAAGTAAAACGGCCATAAACTTTGTAATTGTGTAATAATTAAATAATTCAATTTTAATCATTCGCAATAAATTGTGATCGCTATCTGTAGCTTGCGAAAATTGAAAAAGGGTAGCAATTGCTTCCTTCATCAAAGACAAATGCCCTAATGCCAATTGCAGTATAAACACCACAAAAAAACCAATTAAAACCCCTAAACCGTAAAAACTCAAAAAGCGAAAGGTTGTTGACCAAGAAAGGTGATTGCGAACAAATAATTTATTAAAAAACAATACGAGTCCAAAAGAAATTAGAAGCAGGTTTGGTATCCGAACAAAGACATTAATACCAACTAAAATACCTGCTGCTAAAAAATGCTTTTTACTCTCCTTTTTTAGTGCATTGAATAAAACAACAACAACCAGAGCATTAATAAATGCTGTTAGGTGATTGTGATAAAATGCAAGAAACCCGAAATCATTTAAGAAAAAAGCTATGCACAAACCGAAAAAAATAAATTTGCGATCAAAAAACTTTTTAAGAAAATGGTAGCATACCAAAAGGGTACTTAGCTGCACAATTATAGTTAAAAGCCTAAACCATAAAATACCGCCAGAAGGATATAATTTATACCAAACACCTCCAAGAATACCAGATATATAATGAACGAAATTATACCTTACAGAACCAATATCGTTAAAAAATTGTTGGAAAAACGTAAGTTTTGAACCTTCATCACAAACATCAAAACCTTGCATTGCTATTATGACTTGTGTAGCAAACAACAACACAAGACCCAAAAGAAAAATAAGATTGCTTTTTTTACTCATCAAAAAATATGTTCCAAAAGCTTGGGGCAGTGCCTTGGAATGGATAACGCAAACTTAGCAAATAAATTACCCTATTTGCTTACCACGACGTTTACGTTCGTTTTCGTCTAAGTATATTTTCCGCAAACGCAAAGAGTTTGGAGTAACTTCTACGTACTCATCTTTTTGAATATATTCCAATGCTTCTTCTAAACTAAAGGTAATTGGTGGAGCCAGTTTGACCTTGTCATCAGAACCAGAAGCACGGACATTTGAAAGTTTTTTGGTTTTTGTTACATTGACTACCAAGTCGTCTGCACGAGAATTTTCGCCAATTACTTGTCCAGTATAAATTTCATCTCCCGGTGGAATAAAGAATTTCCCTCTGTCTTGAAGTTTATCTAACGAATACGGAATTGCCGTTCCTTTTTCCATTGAAATCAATGAACCATTTATACGTCCAGGAATTTCTCCTTTATAGGGAGCAAATTCAATAAATCGGTGATTCATAATGGCCTCACCAGCAGTTGCAGTGAGTAGCTGATTTCGCAAACCAATAATACCACGTGACGGAATTTTAAACGAACACACCATACGGCCGCCTTTAGGTTCCATGGCGGTCATCTCGCCTTTTCGCATGGTAACCATTTCAACTGCTTTCCCTGAAACTT
>MDTB01035481.1_pt1 | contig 10992 bp, 11 predicted proteins | sample 811161 | NCBI WGS metagenome assembly MDTB01 (sample SAMN05326650, study PRJNA326480) | marine metagenome | isolation source: seawater | place: Mediterranean Sea | collected 2009 | reverse complement strand
TTGAAAATTTATGGAAACAACGCTTAGAGAAGTAATAAAACAAATAACTTTTAAACATTTAAAAAAATTTAGAGGTCAGGTTTTTGGACAAAATTTAACAGGTGTTGGTTGGGTAGCAGGAACCTTACCAAAACTTTATGAGAAAGATGGTGTGATTGAGCTACCAATGGCTGATGTTGCTAATGGCGGAATGGTTACTGGCGCAGCATTAGTTGGGAGAAGACCATTTTATATAATAAGGTACCAAGGATACAACTGGTTAAATTGTATTTTTATAGTTAACTATGCATGTAAGTCTAAAGAAATTTGGAACAAGCCTGCACCAATGTTTATAAGAGGCCTATCAAATGAAGGCGGGTTAGGTCCAGTTTCTACATCAAGCCATATCTCAATCTTCTACAAAATGCCAGGAATCAAAATTTATTCTCCAATGACTAAAAACGAATACACAAATACTTATAAAAAATTTATGAAGTCAGATGATGTTTTTTATATTTCAGAACATAGAAAAAGTTATGAAAACAAAATAGAGTTTAAAAATTCTTTAAAGAAGAATCTTGATATTATTTTAATGCCGATATCGGTAACTCGCTTTGAAGCAGAAAAAGCAAAAAATCATTTAAATAAAATTGGTTATAAAGTTGGGATAATTCATTTATACGAGTTAAAACCTTTTGTGTTGAAAAAAAAATGGATAAGTATGATTAAGAGCTCTAAATATGGTGTTCTTATGACAGATAATGATTATGTTGACGGTATCATTAGAACTTTAGCTCACAAAATAAATGAGCAGACAAATAAAAAGGTTTATGTTTTGGGATTAAAAGATAAATCTGCAGGCTATACATTTGAGACTAGTAATTTTCCACCCTCTTCTTCACAAATAATAAGTAAAATAAAAAAAATAAAAATAAAAATAAAAAAAAAAAGAAAAAAATAAAATGAATAAAAATGATTTAATCAACTTTGAGGAAGAAATTGCATCCTTATTTAATCAGGGTAAAATACGGGCTCCAGTTCATCTTTATCAAGGAAACGAAGAAAAAATAATAGAAATTTTTAAAAAAGTAAATAAACAAGATTGGGTTTTTTGTAGCTGGCGGTCACACTATCAATGTCTTCTTAAAGGTGTTCCAAAAAATAAAATTAAAGAAGAAATTTTGTCAGGTAGATCTATATCGTTATGTTTTCCTGAACACAAAATATATTCATCAGCACTAGTTGGCGGTTCTATTCCTATAGCTGTAGGTACAGCAATGTCTTTAAAACTTAAAAAAGAAAAAAATACAATGGTTTATTGTTTTATGGGAGAAATGACATCAGAAACAGGTATAGCCCATGAATGTATCAAATATAGTAGAAATTTTAATTTACCAATCCATTTTGTTATAGAGGATAATTCAATGTCTGTTTGTACAGATACTAGAAAAACATGGCAGCAAAAAAAATTAAGTTTTGAGGGCTCTAAAGATAAATTTGTTACTTTTTATAGCTATAAGTCTAAATGGCCACATGCCGGTGCAGGGAAAAGGATACAATTTTAATTTATGAAATACGCTGATGAATTAACTAAATCAATGATTTATTTAAGTAAAGATCCAAGAACAATATTTCTTGGACAAGCAGTTGAATATCCAGGCACTGCAATGACAAATACTTTAAAAAGTATACCAAAGGACAAACTTAATGAATTACCTGTTGCTGAAGAAATGCAATTAGGAATAAGTAATGGACTAGCTTTAAACGGTCATATTCCTGTTAGTATATTTCCAAGATGGAATTTCCTTTTATTAGCTACGAACCAATTAGTAAGTCATTTGGACAAATTTAATATTATGTCACAAGGTAAAATTAAAACTAAAGTAATAATAAGAACATCAATTGGTTCACAAAGACCTTTACATCCTCAACATCAACACATAGGAGATTTTACCGAAGCATTTAAAAAAGTTTTAAGCACAGTAGAAATTATTAGACTTGAAGAACCGTCTGATATATTTCCATCCTACAAGAAAGCTCTTGAAAGAAAAGATGGAAAAAGCACAATTTTAGTTGAGTATGGAGATTATTATAGCGAAAAATAAAATATGATTATTACAAAAACTCCATATCGAATATCATTTTTTGGAGGCGGTAGTGACTACCCATCTTGGTACAGAAAAAATGGAGGAGCAGTATTATCAACAACAATCGATAAGCACATCTATATTACTTGTCGTTTTTCACCTAAATATTTCAAACAAAAATATAGAATAGTGTGGAGAAAAATTGAGAACGTTAAAAAAATTAACGAAATTAATCATAAGGCTGTAAAATATCTTTTAAAACATCTGAATATTAAACAAGGGTTGGAAATTCATTATTATGGAGATCTTCCTGCAAGAAGTGGTATGGGTTCAAGTTCATCTTTTACTGTTGGTTTAATGCAAGCATTATACAAAATCAAAAAAATTAAATTAACAAAATCAAAATTAATGAAAAATAGTATAAACTTTGAACAAAATATTATGAAAGAGGTTGTTGGATCTCAAGATCAAACCTCAGCATCTTATGGAGGATTCAATAAGATTATATTTAATAAAAATAATTCAATAAGTGTAAAAAGAATATTATCAAAAAAAAATCTTAAAAAATTAAATGAAAATTTAGTTTTAATTTACACGGGCATCAATCGAACTGCTCATAAAATAGCAAATCAGTACGTAAGTAAACTTACAACAGCAAAAAAAGATAATATTAGAAAGATATTAGATTATGTAAGAGAAGGTGAGAATATATTAAAAAATGGACATATCGATGATTTTGGGCGACTTTTAAATGATGCCTGGATGGAAAAAAAAGCTCTTAGTAGATTAATTACAAATTCAAAAATTAATGATATTTACAATGATGCAATTAAATATGGAGCATTAGGAGGAAAACTACTAGGCGCAGGTGGTGGAGGTTTTTTATTAATGTATATGAAAAAAGGTGAAAGAGAAAAATTTTTAAAGAAAAATAAAAAGTTAATTAATATTCCTTTCAATTTTACCTCTACAGGCAGTCAAATAATATTCGATAAATTAATAGAAGATAATAAATGAAAATAAATCATCCATTAATGTATAATAATTTTGACAAGTCCGATATGGATGCGGTAAGAAAATTAATAAAAAATAAAAACTTAATTTTAACACAATCAAAAAATGTACTTGAGTTTGAAAGAAGATGGTCAAAGTGGCTTGGTGTCAAATACAGTGTATTTGTCAATTCTGGTTCGTCTGCCAATTTAATAAGCATGTTGATTTTAAAAAGCTTATCATCAAAAAAAAAAGAAATTATAGTACCCACTTTAACTTGGGTTTCAGATATTAATTCAGTTATTATGGCTGGTTTTAAACCTATATTTGTAGATATTGATCCAAGAACATTATCGATGAACCAGGAACAAGTTTTGGGTAAAATAAACAAAAAAACATTAGCTATTTTTGTTACACACGTTCAGGGATTTAATGGACTATCTGAAAAACTTCTAAAAAAAATTAAAAGAGAAAAAATTCTGCTTATAGAAGATGTTTGTGAGTCTCACGGTGCAAAACATAAAGGAAAAAAATTAGGAACATTTGGTTTAATATCTAACTTTTCTTTTTATTATGCACATCACATGTCAACTATTGAAGGAGGTATGATATGTACAGATAGCAAAAAAATTTATGAAAAGGCAAGAATATTTAGATCTCATGGTATGGCAAGAGAGGCCAAAAACTTTAAGTTTGAAAAAAAAATGATTAAAAAATACCCAAAACTATCCCCACAGTTTATTTTTTTACATCCAACTTTTAATTTTAGAAATAATGAAATAGGTGCGGTAATAGGTTTAAATCAATTAAAAAGGCTTGATAATAATAATAGAGTAAGAACAAAAAATCTAAAAACTTTTTTAAAGTTATTAGATCCATCAAAGTATAAAATAGATTATGAGATAAAAGGAAGCTCAAATTATGCTTTTCCCGTTGTTTTAAAAAATAAAAGCATTAAATCAAGAGATCTTTTTGAATTAAATTTAAAAAAACATAATATTGAATTCAGAAGAGGTAATGCTGGTGGCGGGAATCAACTTAGACAACCTTATTTAAGGCCATATTTAAAAAAAATTAAACTCAATAAATTTCCAGAAGTTGAACATGTCCATTTTTTTGGTTATTATATTGGTAATTTTCCAAGTTTAAGCATTTCAAAAATTAAAAAAATATGCACAATTTTAAATAAAATAAAATTATGATTAAATTAAAAGTTATTAAAAACACAACATTTAAAGATTATAGAGGTTTTTATTGGACAACTTGGAAAAAAGGAATATTAAATAAAATAATATTTAATCACGATAAATTTTCAGTTTCAAAAAAAAATGTTTTAAGAGGTTTGCATTGTGATTTTAAATCTTGGAAACTTGTTACATGTACATTTGGAAAAGTTTTTTTTGTTGTAGTCAACGTAAATCAGAAATCAAAAAATTATTTAAAATATAAAAGTTGGACTTTAGATTATCAGAAGCCAACCCTTATTCTAATACCACCTGATTTTGCAAATGCATATTTATGTTTGTCAAAAAATTGTGTTTTTCATTATAAATGGTCTTATACAGGAAAGTATCCAGACACTAAAAACCAAAAAAGTTTCAGGTGGAATGACCCCAAAATTAAAATTAAATGGCCTATAAGCAAACCAATTTTAAGCAAAAGAGATAGAACGTCGAAATTTATTTAAAATGATTAAAGTATTAATTACAGGTGGTGGAGGATATGTTGGTTCAATGGTATCAACAAAACTGGTTAATTTAGGCTATAAAGTTACTGTTTTAGATTTAATGAAATATGATAAAGGCTCACTCAATCATCTTTATTATCACAAAAACTTTACATTAATTAAAAGAGATGTAAGAGAAAAAAGAATTTTAAAATCATTATTAAGAAAAAATGAATATGTAATACCATTAGCAGCACTTGTAGGCGCTCCTTTGTGTGATAAGTTTAAAAAAGATGCTATATCAGTTAATCATACCTCAATTAAAAATCTTGTATCTTTATGCACAAAAAAAAATAAAATAATTTTTCTTACTACAAACTCTGGATATGGAGTAGGTGAAAAGAACAAATATTGTGATGAAAAAAGCCCCCTAAAACCAATATCTCTTTATGGAAAAACTAAATGCGATGCCGAAGAGGAGGTTTCTAAGTCACATAATTATATTTGTTTTAGATTAGCAACTGTTTTTGGATTTAGTTACCGTATGCGAACTGATTTGCTAGTTAATAATTTTGTTTTTAAATCTGTTAAAACCAAAAAGCTTACTATTTTTGAACCGCATTTTAGAAGAAATTTTATTCACATTAGGGATGTTGTTTCAGGTATTATTTTTGCATTAAAAAATTTTAATAAATTAAAGTCTAATGTTTATAATTTAGGTCTTTCGTCTGCCAATATCAGTAAACTTATGCTCGCTAAAAAAATAAAGAAAAAAATATATAAATTAAAAATTCAAATTATAAAAAATAGAAAAGATCCTGATAAAAGAGATTATTTTGTTAGCAATAAAAAAATTGAAAGAAAGGGATTTAAAGCAAATATATCACTAGATCAAGGAATTGATGAATTAGTCACATTATTTGAAGTTGATAATAAAAAAGTAATCAATAATTACTAAATTTTTTTTATTATTTTTTTAATTTGATTAAAAAAGTTTTCTTTTGCAAATTCAAAATATAAATTACTTTTTTTTGCACACATCTGGTCAACAATTTGATCACCTATCATAAAACTTTTACTTTGTTTAATATGCCATTTCTCTTTTAATCGTTTCACCATTAAATTTCCCGGTTTTCTTAAATCACTTTTTTTTTTATATTTTTTAATTTTAGCGTCAGGGTGGTAGGGGCAAAAACTAATATCATCAAAAAAAATATTATTACTTTGGAAATTTTCTTTTAAATTATTATGAAGTTTAAAAAAGTCATTTTCTGTATACAGTCCCCTTCCAATACCTGATTGGTTTGTAACTATGAAGATTAAATAATTTTTTTCCTTTAAATATCTAAGACCCTTTTTTACACCCGGTCTTAAATGAAAATCATTTATCTTATGAACATATCCAGTATCATAATTAATAACCCCATCTCTATCTAAAAATGCTGCAGGTTTTGTACAATTTTTTTTAAGCAAAGAACCTGCTTTATAAAAGTTATTTGGTGTTCCAATATCTAAAAAGAAATTTCTTGAAATAAATCCAGATATTTTATTTTTTTTTATTAAGTTAGGTAAAATATCATTTTCGAGTGAATTATTTTTATTTTTTATAAATTTCAAAAATCTTTTCCTAAAAAAATAAACCCCACCATTCATAAGTTTACTTGTTTTTTTTTTTACAACTTTATTTTTTTTCAATCCTATGGAAGATAACTTTACATTTGATCCATAAGATTTATTTTCTACAAGAGACATAGTTCCTAAAGTTTTTTTTCCACATGATTTTACTAGTCTGTTTAAATCAACATCAAGGTATGTATCTCCATTGATTAAAACAAAATCATTTATATTTTTTTTTTTCAATTTATAAAGAGCTCCACCTGTTCCAAGTGGTTTTTTTTCTTTCAGACATTTAATCTGATTACAATTAAAATATTTATTATTATATTTATTTATAATATAGGTGGATTTGTATCCTGCTAAGATATAAATATTTTTAAATCTGTATTTACTGTAATTTTGTAAAATATATTCTAGAAATGGTTTATTATTAAAAATAGCCATTGGTTTAGGTTTTTTATTTAAAAGGGACTTTATCCTTCTACCTTTTCCACCAGCCAATATTACTAAATCTAAAGATTTCATTTCCTTTTCTAAGGTTACTTTTTTTACCATTTTAAGATATTATTAAACAGTCTTTTATTCAAATATTTATGAAATTAATATCTTTTGTTTTTTCATTTAGAAATGAAGAAAAAAATTTAAAAAATCTCATCACAAGAGTAGACGAAGTTGTGAAAAAAAAAGAAAACTGGAAATATGAATTAGTTTTCGTAAATGACGACTCAAGTGACGAATCTGAGAAAATACTCTTAAATCTACAAAAAGAATTTCCAATTAAAATAGTTAATATGTCAAGACGGTTTGGAACTAACCCTTGTGTTCTTGCTGGATTTGAAAATTGTTCTGGTGATTGTATAATTTATATGGACTCTGATTTACAAGATCCTCCAGAACTTATTTCTGAATTACTTAAAGAGCATGAAAAAGGTTTTGATATTGTACACACTAAAAGGATTAAAAGATTAGGTGAACCCAAAACAAAACTTTTTCTCACACATATTGCATATACCATTATAAATAAATTATCTGATATTGATTTAAAAAAAGACGTTGGAGATTTCAAATTAATTTCTAGAAGAGCTTTAGATAAAATTTTAGAACAGAAAGAGTATAATCCTTATATTAGAGGTTTATCAGTTTGGGTAGGATTTAAACAAACTTATATTGATTATACTAGAGACGCAAGAGAAGCAGGTAAATCAAAGTTTACATTATTATCAGAGGGCCCTGTCTCACAATTTATAAGGGGAGTAACAAGCTACTCACTCAAACCACTTTATATGGGAGTTCTTCTTGGATTTTTTGCTTTTTTATTTTCTATTTTATTAATTATTTATGCACTTTATGCAAAGTTAGCTGGATTAGCTGTACCAGGTACAACCGGAATATTAATTGTAGTTTCCTTTTTTTCAGGGGCATTATTATCTACTATTGGAATTATGGGAATATATGTTGCAAGAATATTTGAGCAAACTAAAGGCAGAACCAGATACGTAATCAAAGATATAAAAGATTATAAAAAATAGTTTATTCAATTTTAAAAATTGAATAAAACTGATTAACTTTAATTTTTTTTAATTTTAAGTCCCATCTAGATGGAACTACAACATAGTACGCATTATACTTTTTACTTAACAAAATCCATTCTGATTTTTCTCTTTTCTCAAAAATATTTTTCATAAAGCTATCAGGAATATAAGGGTTATTTCTAATTGGTGGATTATTTAAATCCACACCATAAACATCCTTTAAAACTTCAAAAACATTATCTACTAAATATGGATGATAAGGAATAAAATCAAAAGATTGAGTGTCTAATAAAATTGGTTTTAAACTCATCGTATGAACAAATCTTCTTGTTTCAGAAGTTGTTATAAAATATCCAATAGTTTTAGAATTTGAAAAATCTATGAAGAATTCATTGTTTATATCTTTTTTTTCTTTTAAAAAATTTTCATTAAACCCATTACTTAACCGCTGAAAATTTTTATAGTGTTGGATTGAGTACACCAGAATGATGAGAGACAATAGACTCATTGCGAATTTTTTTGTTTTTCTTAAACTCGAAAAAATTAAATAAAGAATCGATAATATTAGAGGCCATCCTATAAAAGAATGTAATAACAGAAACCTCGTGGGTACCGCTCTAGTAATTATATCTGGGAAGATTTGAGGAACAAATTTAAATAATAAATATAATAGAGTTGAAAATAATATAGAGATATTAAAAAAATTTTTAAAGAGTTTTATATTTTTATTAATAAAATAAAAATAAATATTAGCAAATGCCAACAAAACTAGTGTTTTTAATAAATATTCATAGTGTATTATTCCAGCTTTATTTCTGTGCCCATCCCAATTTAACATATAAGATTTAATATTTTCTAAACTATATCCAACAGTCCCAATGTGATTTATTAAAAATACAATTAGACTTACAATAGTTAATAAAAGGCCTAAAACACCTCCTTTTATAAAATCAAATTTAGTTTTTTTGTCATTATGCAACATTAAAGAAGTAAAAATTAAAAATAAGACCCAAATACCAATTACTGGATGTACGCTAACTAATAAAGTTGAAAAAAAACCTGCGGATTTATTAGATCCATTTAATATTAAAGAAAAAATTAAAGATGATATTGCCAAACTAATCATTCCATATGTGTGATTTGATATTATTAGAGACGGGTAATCTGTATCACCAAAGTTCTTTTGCAAAATTAACATCAAGAAACAAATAACCAATGCTAAGAATTTTTTTGATGTAATTTTTAATGTTATTATAAAAGCACTTAAAGCAAAAAAAAGTGAACTTAAAAACAAAATAAGTCTTGATGCATTACTTACAGAAAATCCTAACCTTAATAAAATTTCTGAAAATTGATTTATAATTGTCCAGCTATTGTAATAATAATATTTCATTGGTGAAATAGGATCAGGATATTCAATTATCTTTGAAAGAACTAAACCACTATCCAATGAAACTTGAAAAGGAATATATGAAAAACTCAAAAAAATACACAAAAAAATGATAGAAGAATATATTATTTTATTACTAGATATAAAATTCAAATTTTAAGTCCAAATCTTTTGTTAATATCTTTTTTAGAAATTTTCTTAAAGAAATTTTTATTGTTTAAATACCATTTAAACGTTTTAATCAAACCCTCTTTTAAATTAATCTTATGTTTCCATTTTAGATTTTTTTTCATCTTATTTGAATTAATAGCATACCTTTCATCATGACCAGGTCTATCTTTAACAAACTTAATTTTTATTTTTTTTGATTTAATAATGTTAATTTCTTTTGCAATTTTAAAAATTATTTTAATTATTTCTAAATTTTTAACCCTTATTCCTGTTCCTATATTATAATTTTTGCCAATTTTACCTTTTTGAAAAATTTTTATTAAAGCTTCACAATTATCCTTTACATAAATCCACTCCCTAATATTTGCTCCTTTTCCGTAGACTGGAATTGATTTGTTTCTAATAATATTAAAAATAACTTTTGGTATAAATTTCTCTGGCAGTTGGTTAGGACCATAATTATTACACGAATTAGCAATAACAACTTTTGAGTTATATGTTCTAAAGTATGATTTTATAAGTTGGTCAGCACCAGCTTTTGAAGCAGAATATGGAGAACTAGGATTATAATTATAATCTTCACTTACTTGAATATTTTTTTTTATGTCCCCATAAACTTCATCTGTGGAAACATGCACTAATTTAATATTTTTTTTACAATTCTTTTTAAATTGTTTCAAAGCTTCTAATAAATTAAAAACACCAAAAATATTTGTTTTTAAAAATGCATGTGGGTCGTCTATTGACCTGTCAACATGAGTTTCAGCTGCTAAATTAAAGATCCCATCAGGTTTATATTTTTTTAATATATAATATATTTTTTTTCTATTATTTATATCTTGCTTAAAAAAAATGTAATTTTTATTATTTTTAAAATTTCTAACATTATACGGATTTGCAGAATAACTTGATTTATCAATGTTTATAACGAAGTATTTTTTATTTAGTAAAAGTTCAATTAAATTACTTCCTATGAACCCTTGGCCACCTGTTACAATGATTTTTTTCATATTTTAATTTTAAAAGACATGACTTTATTAAATGAATTAGTAAAAGAATTATTTAACAAAATCAATTGTTGATTTAATCAATTTTTAAAATATAAATCTTGAATGTCAAAAATTAAGAAAATTTTAGTTACTGGAGGCGCTGGATTTGTTGGTACTAATTTAATAAAACTGTTTTTAAAAAAAACTAAATATAAAATTATAAGTATTGATAATTACTCATCAGGGACAAGTAAAAATCATATAAAAAATAATAGAGTAAAATATTTGAAAGGTAACACCCAAAATATTTCTGAAATAATTAAAAATCCGAAACAGATAATTGGGGTTTTTCATTTTGGTGAATTTGCAAGGATTTATCAAAGTTTTAAAAAAATGAATGAATGCATAAATTCTAATTCTATAGGAACCAATGCTATTTTTAATTATTGTTTAAAAAATAAAATAAAACTTGTCTACTCTGCAACGTCAGCATCTTTAGGAAATAAGGGAAATGATAAAAATTTATCTCCATATGCTTTTACAAAAGCAAAAAATTTAGAATTATTAG
>MDTB01178457.1_pt1 | contig 10993 bp, 4 predicted proteins | sample 811161 | NCBI WGS metagenome assembly MDTB01 (sample SAMN05326650, study PRJNA326480) | marine metagenome | isolation source: seawater | place: Mediterranean Sea | collected 2009 | reverse complement strand
GCCTCAGGTAACACTGTTAATGGTGGAGCTGGTCACGATGCCTTGAGGATTATGGGTTCTGGAATTGCAGCTGCTACTACAAGCAGTTTTGAAGAATTGATTTTTGATTCAACAGCTTCCGAGGCTATTGTTCGTGCTACTGGCATGGCCAATTTAAATACTCTTACCTTTTCGGGCCAGGGCACTAATACACCAAGCATTAGTGGCATTGGTGATCAAGCATTGACTGTTAATGCCATTTTGGCAACCGCGGGAAATCAAGTCGCGATAACTGGAACTGGCACACTTACGGTTAACTTAAATGCAGATCCTGTTTCGAACGTCGCGGCAGCAGTTAATGGTGCAAACGCGTTTGACTTTAAGGCTAATACCAGTGGCAACGTTACAATTAACGTTGGTCCTTACACTAGCGCCTCCGGCACATACAATTTGAATAATGCAGATAACGACGTAAACGTTGTTTTGGATGCTAATTCAGTATTCTCTTCTAATATTAAGGCAAGTGGTGCTCAGACTGTCTCGATTACTGGGTCCGGTAAAATTGATTCCGAAGCAGGAGGGGGTATATCCGCTCAGGAGGCAACAACTATAAACGTAGAAAATGGTGCTGCAACCGGTGATATCGTAATTTCCTCTTCGGCTATTCAAACATTTACACTCACTACCGCTGAAGATTTTACTGTTACGGGTAGAATTACTGGAGCAACTACTATAAACGTGACAACAAGTGGAACCGCTGACTTATCTGGTCTCTATCATGAGAACCTTACAGCTGCTACGTTTGCAGGTTCAGGTGCAGCCGCATTTGGTACATACTCTGGCTCTGGAACAAATGTTGCATTTACATTGACAGGTTTAGGAGATGGTGGATTTAGTGCTTCTGAGATTCACGGAAAATCAGGGGATGTAACTATTTCAGCTGAGAACATGTCAGGTTCACTTGTAGTAAATACCTCAAGCGCCAGTGGCGTGACAGTCACAGGGCCAATTAATGGACAGGTTACTTACAGCAGTATCGAGGCAACAAACTTTACTTTTGATGGCTCGGCTTCTTCGGCTTCTTCCGGAAGTCTTACCATCCAAAGTCTTTCCGCCGGAAATAATGCAACAGTCTCTTTGGGGTCTAATGCTTCAGGTACAACAAATATTTCAGCGGCACAGGCTGGTGGTGCCTTAGTCCTTGATTCCTCAAATTATGGAGGCGCGCTTGATTTTGCCTCTATTTCTTCTTCTGGTAATTCGACCGTGTCTGTCGGGTCAAGCGGAGACTTTAGCGCGGGTTCAGTAATTGCTAATGACTTTACCCTTGATGGAGCGGCAGCTGCGACTGGGGCGGTAACAATTGGTTCGTTTACTGCCAGAGGTAACTCAACAATTTCGATGGGTTCCGGAACTGGCGCACTCGCTGTAACGAGTTCGGCCGCTGGTGCGGGCAATCTGACGATTGATGCTGCCAGTTTTGGCGGGTCAATAGACATTTCAAACGTAAGTGTTTCTGGTGCAGTAGTTGTGTCACTGGGTTCATCAGGTGACTTTAGCGCTGCCGATGTAGTGACAATTGGTGGAGCATTTACGTTAGACGCAAGTAACGCCAGCACTGGAGCAGTTACGATCGGCTCGATTTCAGCTGGAGGTAACGCCTCCGTAATCATGGGTGCTGGAACTGGTGGAGTAGCGATAACAACTGGGGGTGCTGCTGATTTTGCTGGCACATTTACACTTGATGCCTCTCGTTTTGGAGGTACCATTGACTTAAACTCTGTAACTGGCTCGGGAGCGGTAACAGTATCTGTTGGTACTAACGGTGACTTGAGTGCTGGAAGCATCAACACTTTAGGGGGCATAACAATAGATGGAGCTGCCTCAACAAGCGGACGTATTACGCTCGGAGACATGTCTTCAGACGGAGCAATGAATGTGGTATTGGGAACTGGTACTGGTGCTGTTGCTCTTAATACGGGAGCCTCCACAAAGGCTGTTGTTGTAGATGCAACTACCTTTTCTGGATCAGTAGACGTTCATGATTTATCAGCGTCTGGGGTTACAATTTCACTTGGTGTGATTGGGGACTACAGCGGGTCATCCATTGTTTCAACAGCCGCATTCACCATGGACGGAACAAGTGCGCAGAGTGGAGAGGTTACTATCGGGCATGTATCTGCAGCGGGCGCTCTTACGATCTCAATGGGTTCAGGTTCTGGCGATTTGGCTGTCAATAGCAGTGCAGGCTCGGCCAAAACGATTACGGTAGACACGACAAACTTTAAAGGAAATGTTGACATGTCAAATGTCAGCGCCTCAGGTGCAATCACTGTTGCACTGGGTGAATCTGGAGACTTCAGTGCTGGAGATATAATTTCCAATGCCGGGGCTATTTCGATTGATGCGACGAGAGCTACCACCGGGACCATAACGTTGACTAATATTTCGGCTTCGGGAACTGTGACCCTTGCGATGGGTGGGGGTTCTGGTGCGCTGGCTATTACAACCGGTGATAGTGCAGGAAACCTAGTCATAGACGCTTCTAACCATAAGGGATCTCAGAGTATTGACAGGGCTGTAGTATCCGGAGATATAACGGTATCCATTGGTCAAGATAAGGGAGACTTCAGTGCTGGTAGCATAGACGCGATTGGTAATCTAACAATTGATATGAGCGCTGCAACTCAGGGTGATTTGAATATTGATACCTTGACGGCTAATAATGTTTCGATTGTAATGGGTACTGGAACCGGAGATGTGATTATCTCGGCGGCAGCTACAACAGGTTCGTTTACCATTGATGCTGCTAATTATCAGGATATCGTCACGCTCACTACAGTAAGTGCATCTGGTGCAGTTACTTTAAATCTAAATAGTGAGAACTTTGTGGCATCTGCCATTAATACTTCGGGTGCATTCACACTAGCGGGTCACGGTTCAGGAAACATCACCTTAGATGGTGGTGGTACTACGCTAGAATCGGGTATATCTGCTGCTGGTGCAGTATCGATCACACATAGTGGGTCCGGTGTCGTAACGATTTCTGCGGTAGAGACCGGAAAAGCATTCACACTTGATTTAACAGGAAGTATTGATGTAACAGATGGTGGTAATAAGGTCGCATTTATTTCTGCCTCTGGTGTGAATGTTAGTCTTGGAAATAACAATCACTTTACGGCTGCCGTCATTACCGGAAACGGTGGGTCAGGAGCAATATCGATCTACGGTGGAACCGGAACTGGTGATGTTGTCGTAGGTGGCTACATCTCTGGAGATGGTGCTGTAACAATCGGTGCCAAAGGAAGTGGTGATACGGTTATTTCCGCAATTAACACACTCAGCTCATTTACATTAGATGCTACAGAGTTCTCTGGTGGCGCTAACGCAGATATAGATTTTGAGGGCCTCAGTGCTAGCGGAGCTATTGTTATGAACTTTGGAAACGTGGCTATTCTAAATGTTTCAGCGTTAGAGACAGAAAGCACGTTTACGTTAAATGCACAGTCTTCAGTTTCTGCTGAGATAAATATCGGAGAAGGTGGAGCCGGTACCGTTGGTAATATGTCAGCGTTTGGTGCGGTTACCTTTAATCTAGGAACTGCATCGGGTGATCTGTCTGTTACAGCTATCAACACCCAGGATACAATTACTATCAGTGGTGCCTCAAGTAAGCTTGCAATGGATATTGAACTTTTGAGTGCGTCAGGAAATATTTCTGTCTCCATGGGTCCAGTAGTGCTCGACGGGGATGGCGCCAACATTTCTGCCATTGCTACCCCGACTGGTCGCATAACTATCGATGGTGCAAATTATCGTGAGAAGTTTGATTTCTCTCACATGTCTGCTAGCGGCATAACGGTGACATTTGGAGACTTGGCGGATGAGTTTGATGGTGTGTCCATGGAAACTACCTCTCTTACGTTTAATGGAGGAGATGGGTCTAACTTTAGTGCTAACGTCACTGGCATAGTCATTGATGGTGCCTCTGGATGGTCCATACTTATGCCGGAGCTCGGTAATGGGTTAACTTTGCCACAGTTAACATATAGTGGTGGTGGAGTTCTCACTGGTACGATGGCTGCAGATAATATTAGTGCTATATCCACCTCTCAGTCGGGTCAGTCTGTAACCTTGGACTTTGATTTGAGGGAGGATTCGGTAACGGACGTTATTGATTACAAGAATGGTGCGGGTAAGGAATACCTCATTCTCAGAAACTTTAAGGGTGGACAGGATGATCTGGACCTTACGCCAGGATACGGTAGTGCCACAACAACTACCAGCCTAGACCTGTCAGTCGGAGTGACTGCAGCAGCATCGCTCATCGGAGCTGCATTGGGTACTACAGTAGCTGTTGCGGATGTTGCGACAGCTGGTGGTGTCACCGCTGTATTTACTTACAACGGGGATTCCTGGTTGTTAGGTAATGGCGATGATGGTAATGGAACCTGGGATAATGGTGAAGCGATTATTCGTTTTGTAGGAACACAAGATCTCGTAGCTGGTGACATTACATTCGCTGACGGTTAAACAACTGAGTTGATCTTTCTGAAAAAAGGAGACTTTCGAGTCTCCTTTTTCAATTACGATAACTTACGTATAATATTTTTCACCTTTACGAATGCCAAAACAAAAAAAGCCTTTAAAAAAGAAAGTGGGTGGTGGGAAAAAGCGCAGTGAAAACGCTGGCGATATAAAAAATAAATCGTTTTCTCAACAGGTGGAAAAAAAAATTGAGGTTCCCACAAATCCAACCGAATATTTAAAATTCTTTGACAATCTTGTAAATCACAAACAGTTTGATGTCGCAAAGGCCTCTGTTAATGCACTGAAATTAAAACGATGGCAAAGGTTAAATTTATTTTCTGTAATAGAATTTAAACGAGGTAATCTGTCGCAGGCAGAAGACATGATGCGGCAGGCTTTGAGGGAAGCAGACGTTAAATCGGGCATACATACGAATTTGGCTGCGTTATTAGTTTCCCAGGGACGTATGGCAGAAGGGTTGCCTTTTGCACAGAAAGGCTATGAAGCAGAGCCGGAAAAACTCAAGCAAATTCACATATATATGAATTGTTTACTGGATTTAGGTAAATCAGATATAGTGCTTAAGATTTGTGATGACGCCTTGAAAATTCATCCTGATGACAAGACTATATTAGTAAGTAAAGCATCTGCTTTACGATCAGAATTCAAATCAGAGGAGGCTCATAAGTTACTCGATTCTCTATTAAAAAAGTTTCCGAAAGAACCGGTAATAGCTAGGATTAAGGCTGATTTATTGGGAGATACGAATTCAACTGATGCATTAGAATATTACGATGATGCGATAAAGTTATCGATCGAAATGAAAGGTAAGCCTGATCCCGCCGTGCAATGGAATATGAGTCTTCACTTACTGCGGAACAGGGATTTCGAAAAGGGATGGGAGTGTTGGGAACAAGGGTTTCATCCAATTGTTGGAACGATGGGTAGGAATTTACCAGCAAGAATAAAAGCTCTTGATAGAGCTGATGGGGAAGGAAAACATATTGATCCAGATAAATGGACAATAGTATGCGCAGAGCAGGGAATTGGTGATCAGATACTATTTTCCCATGTAATGAACGAAGCAATAGCTGAGTTTAAGAAAATATTATACATAACAGAAAAAAGAATGTACCCGATTATGAAAAGAAGTTTCCCAAAAATTGAAGTCGGTTGTGCTGGGCTAACCTATGATTGGGCTAGAACATCACTAAAAAAAAATGGGTATATTCCTTTGGGAAGCCTTCCTAGACGATATAGAAAAAAAACAGATGACTACATGAGAAAAAGGATCCCCTTTATTATTGCGAATAAAAGCTTGTATGAAAAATACCGTGAGCATTTAATTAAAGAAGCATCTGGGAGACCTATAATAGGCATCTCTTGGAAAGGCGGTTATTGGCAAATACAAAGGAAAACAAAAGAGCTAGCTATCGAAAATTGGGAACCAATTTTTAAAAAGGATGCCTTGTTCGTGAATCTTCAATACGGAGACATCCAGAAAGAAGCCTCCTACCTAGCGGACAAAGGTCATCAAATGAGTATATTTAATAAAATAAATTTCAAGGAACATCTAGACGATTGGTTAGCTATTGCTGCTGCTTGCGATGGAATTATTTCCGTATCCACGGCATTAGTACATTTTGCTGGTGCGGTAGGGCAAAAGGTTGCGGTAGTAATGCCGGCTCATCAGGGACCATGGCATTTAGGAATGAATGATACTGAGTCAATAGCTTATAAAAACGTTAAAATATTCCGACCGGGAAAAGGAGAGTCAACTAATGAGCACGTTGCCCGAGTTGCAAATATAATAATTACATGAAATATAAAGACAAAAACCTTCAGCTTGAAGCAACTCGAATTTCATTTTATGATCCGGATAGACCAGCTCAAGCACTCATTGATCTTTTTAACCCTCCAAAAAATAAACTCCAGGCTCAAGCAGCTTCTTTAATTATACGCGCAGTAAACATTCTGCATGAGGCCTCTGATGAAGTAGCATTGGGAGTAGCAGATAAAGATCTACACTGCTTGATGCCCGCAGTAATATATAGTCGACCACAAAAGTCCTTAGATGAAATATTTTCATTGTCTAATCAACTCGTAATTAGGGAAAGTCAGTTAGCAAGAGATCTGCTGGTATCGAGGGCGCCAAAATTTTTTACAGATCCTAAGGAATTAGTTCTACAGGTTTTCAATTCGCAAAAATTCGTTTATCTGGTAATAAATATTAAGGAAAAAGAAGCCATTGCTACTTCTATTGACCATCTAGCATCCAGAAGAGGGATTCTCTCAATACATAATCCAGAATATAACGATACAAATGAGTTCATGAAATATTGTCTAGATAAAAACATTCACTTGATAGAACATGTAGATGGCTCAGCAGATATCATTCGCATATAACAATGAGTAAGGACATAACATTTACATTTGATGATTTAAAAAGAAGCCACAAAAAATTTTTCGTTGCGGCCTTTTCTTTATCTTTCTTTTCTGCCCTACTACCAGTTGCCCCAATTGTTTACATGCGTACTATTTTTGGACCCGTTTTAAATAGTGATAGCTTAAGCTACTTATTTTGGTTGACAATACTACTAATATTCGTGCTTTTAATTAATACGGTAAATGATTGGCTCAGAGACCGTATCATTTTTGCTGGTGTCGTTTCCTTTACTAATAAACTTGAGGAAAGAGTATTTAGAACAACTTTTGAGACGGAGACAAAAAACTGGTCAAAGGGGGCAGATATCCTTTCAAGGCTTAGGATCTTCAGAAATTTCCTAACTGGAAACATAGCATCATCAATACTCGACGTTCCTTTTTCGTTAATACTACTTCTAGCTATATTTTTTATCCATCCGTTAATGGGAATTTTTTCGTTATTTGGAATGATTATGGCTTTAGTAATAGGGTTAATAATGGAAAGATCTGAACAACCATATTCTGAAAAAGCTATGGAAGAGAATTCTAGATCAAGGCGAGCTCTTACCGAATATTTTCGGAATAGTGATGTAACAATGACTATGGGAAATTTTGATCGTGCTTTTAATCGATGGCAAAAATCGAATAATAAATATTTAAGTTACCAGGCCCAAGCATCAAGTACACAAGCATTAGGTACGAGTATTTCAAAGGTTGTAATGATGGTGCAGGGCTCTATGATTTTGGGCGTTGGTACTTTTCTTACTCTATTAGGATTGATGCCAGCGTCGATGGCGGGGAACTTGATCCTTGCAAAATTTATTGGCGCTTTAGCAATAAGACCTACAATGCAGGTTGTCATGGGTTGGAGTCAAATAATTCAATTTAGAGAGGTGTATAAGGAGCTGAAACTATTTCTCCAAGATTACACAGTGGAAGAGGATGCTATGGAGCTTCCTTCGCCTATGGGGGTAGTGAACGTTTCGAATATTCATTATCAACAGGATGGTACAGAACGAAAACTACTTGACACTATTAATTTCAAAGTGAGTCCTGGCAATATAGTAGCGGTCCTCGGGGCGTCGGGTGCGGGAAAGTCCACATTGTGTCGCTTGCTAGTCGGTATACAATCGCCTACAAAGGGTTCGATATTTTTAGATAGTGTCCCAATTGACAAATGGGACAAAAATTCCGTTGGAATGCATATTGGGTATTCTCCACAAGAGCATCAGTTATTTGAAGATAATATATCAGCAAATATAGCCAGATATGACGGCGTAGATAGAGATAAGCTAAAAAAAGCTTGTGAATTAATAGGATTAAATGAGCAATATGACAATTTTTCGAACAACCATGAGCTTAAAGTGTCAACTGATGGCAATAATCTCCCAGGAGGCTTGAAGCAAAAGATAAGTTTAGCTAGAGCATTCTATGGTTCTCCTAAGCTATTGGTTCTTGATGAACCAACTAGCATGCTAGATTCGGAATCAAAAGAATTATTTATTAATGCAATAAAAACATTTAGGGAAGAAAAATCGACCATTATAATAGCTACCCATGATAAAAACCTTTTGAAAATAGCAGATTATGTTCTTGGGATATATAGCGGAAGACAGAAATTTTTTGATTCTAAACAGAATCTAATGAAACAATTAAGTAAAGTTAACACAAAAAAATGATTAAAATAGAAACTTCCTCCGTTAGCCGCTTTGATTTGATTGGGAGACTTGAAAAGTACTTTCCATTTAAACAGTCAGAAATTATGAAGTTTGTAATTAATCAAAGGAAAGACTTAGCTTGGATTTTTCTTGCAAGTTCGATAGCTAACCTTCTAATGTTGACTCCCATGATTTACATGCTTCAAATATTCGATAGGATATTTATAAGCGAAAGTATCTTAACATTAATAACGATATCAGGCGTAGTATTGTTTTTTTATCTCATTTCCGCGATAAGTGATTATATTCGAACGGGGATTATGATAACAGTTGGTTTAAAAATGGATCAAGCATTGGGAAAAAGAATTATCAGAGCAAGCCTAAAAAGTAAAATTGCTAAAAATACTAATAACCCCTTTTTCTTGCTGGACGATTTTTCAATAGTTAGGCAGTGGATTGCAGGACCGGCTGTATTTGCTGTGTTTGATATACCATGGATGCCGTTTTATATTATGCTAATGTTCATAATGCATCCGATTTTAGGTTTTGTGTCTATTGGATTGATAGGAGTTTATGCATGTATCGGTATCTTTTCTGTAAGGTATTTGGGAAATCAGGAAGATTATTTGAAGAAAGAGGAGGAGGAAACCAACAGTTTTATATATGACAGACTGAAAAATGAAGATGTAATTGATGTATATGGATTAGCAGCAAAGTTTAAACGGACTTGGTTGACTCAGAAAAAAAAGTTTTATTTGTCATTACTAGAAAAAGAGAAAAAAGGTCAAGCTTTCATACAATCTATAAAGCAGTTTCAAATGTTTTCCTCATCAGTTGCTTTGGGTACGGGAGCAATTTTAGTAATGTTTGATCAATTAACAATGGCAACGATGATTGCAGGGAGTATGGTAATGATGAGGGTATTAGGGCCGGTTACATCAGTTGTGCAAGCAATTAGTAGAATAAGCATTATTACCGAAGCACTGAAAAGGGTTGAGAATGGTCTTAAATTGGTACCGAATGAAAGTATTAGTCAGTCGTTGAAAGAAAACAAAAATTCAAAAATCAATTTTGAGGACGAAGTAGCGTTTTCAATACAAAATTTGTTTTTCAAATACGAAGATTCTGATGAATATAGTTTAGAAGATATTAGCCTTGATATAAGACCGGGTGAAAGCTTTGCAGTTGTTGGTAAGACTGGAGCTGGAAAATCTACGTTAGGTAGAGTCTTATCAGGTTTGCATGAAAACTATAATGGAAAAATATTAGTGAATGGGGAAAACCAAAAGGTTCTCTCGCCTGAAGAGTTAGAGAAACTTGTTGGATATTTACCTCAGGAAGTTAGTTTATTTACCGGGACTATAAGTGATAATATTACTGGTTTTAAGAATCCAGATTCTGAACGGATAATAAAAGTGACTAAAACCGTTGGAATTCATGAATTTATCTTAAAACAATACCAGGGCTATGATACCCAAATTAGCGGAGGTTCTGGACAGCTATCCGGAGGGGAACGGCAACGTATTGGTATTGCTAGATCTATTTATAACCTTCCTAAATTAGTGGTCATGGATGAGCCAAATTCTGCGTTGGATGAGTCTGGTGAGGCTGCATTACGACATGTTTTCTTATATTTAAAACAAAAGAATATTTCTCTTTTAGTTATTACTCACAAGAAAACCATTCTTTCAGCTGTCGACAAAGTTATAAAAATGGAATTCGGAAAAATTACGGAAATAATGAATTCAAATGATTTTCTAAATGAGGAAGTAGGCAAGACTAGCTAAAGGGAAAACAAATAATTTATGAATATTTTTGAAGGTAAGCATAAAAAAACGGAAACTTTAGAGGAGGAATTCAGTGACCTCTGTGATCCAGCGAAATACAAGAGGCTAGCAAAGATCTTTTTGGTAGTTTTGTTCGGTGGCTTTTTGGTGTGGGCAGCACTCATACCACTAGAAGAGGGGGTGCCAACAAGTGGAAAGGTTGTAGTAGAAACGAAAAGAAAAGAAATTCAACATTCAGTCGGTGGTGTCATTAGTGAATTCTATGTTAGGGAAGGAGATTTTGTAAAAAAAGATCAATTACTCATTAAGTTAGGAGACTCTCGAGCAAAAAGCGAGGTAATGATCGAGGAAAATAATATTAATAGCTTAAATGAGAACATAAAGTCTCGTCTGACATCGATTGAGAAAATTCGGGATGTTGTTAAGGGTAAAGAACTACAGATTAATTTAGTTCTAGAAGAACTAAATGGTATTCGCGATCTCGTTTCGGAGGGTTATGCTCCTAAGGTAAGACAGCTTGCCTTAGAAAAAGAGTTAAATGGGCTTGAAACTTCAAAAAAAGAATTAAAAACTTCTTACAAGCAGACATTACAAACTATAGATGAACTTAAATTT
>MDTB01229769.1_pt1 | contig 10996 bp, 8 predicted proteins | sample 811161 | NCBI WGS metagenome assembly MDTB01 (sample SAMN05326650, study PRJNA326480) | marine metagenome | isolation source: seawater | place: Mediterranean Sea | collected 2009 | reverse complement strand
ACGCCATGCTGCGACCGCCGCTGGAAGATAGCGCCTAGCATCCCCAGGGCCAACGCCGGCGCAGGCCGCTATCCCCTATTCGAAGGACGCTTCAAAGGCAGCAAAGCGCTCCTCGAGCTGCCACTGCAGCGCTGCCTTCTCGCTGGTCCCCAGGAATTCGCTGCAGGCCGTACTCATCGTTTCCGCGCCGGGGGTATCGCTGTTACAAGCTTGAATCCGCTTACCCTTATAGGTATCAAGGAACAGCCTGTCGCCGGGTAGAAAATTATACTGAAGAGCATTTCGAGACAGGCTTCGCAGCATGGCATAGCTCAAATCGAAGGTGCTCACCGCTCGCTGATACTCGTGGGTTAGGTCAATCCTGGAAACCCCCTCATCATCCGTGGAAAGCGCTACCGGCACGTTGTATTCGAGGTAGAGGGGCAAAGGGTGGTAGGGGGCTTTTACGCCGAGAATCACATCATTACTGGTCAGATTGATCTCAACCATAATTCTTTCGGAGGCCATTTTCTTCAAGAGTGGGTACAGATCAGGGGTGTGATTAATGTCCACACCATGCCCAATCCTCTTTGCGCCCGCAACTTCAATGGCTTCCTGGATATGCCACCCTAAATTTTCAGGTGGTACCAACCCCAGAGCCAGCTCCCCAGCATGCAGGGTAATCCCGCTTCGCTGCTCTTGAAAGTAAGAGCCGATTTCCTGGATAAACGCCATATGCCTGCGATAATCCCGCAGCGCGACCGGATGATCCTCGGGCGCAACGAAGTTTAGACCGACAAACCGTGGGTCAGACTCGATGAGTTTGAAGGCCAACAGAGTTTGGGCATAGACCTCTTCCAACGACCAAGTCCGAAGCACCTGGGCTAAGAAACGCATCTCCACTTCGCAGCCCATGGCTGACGCTGCCTCTTCGCATCCCAAAAGTTCAATCTTTTTCTTCTCCATCTCATCTACCTGCCGGGAGACATCGGCAACAATCGCGTCGATCTTTGCGTGATCGATTCTTTCACCATAGGGCTGATCGAGGTCCGCAGAGGCGACAGCAAGTTCAGCCGCCTCGAGCATTCCCAGGCTTTGCATTAGCTCTAGATAGGGGACGTTTTGGCGCGAGTTTCGATAGGCCACCTTAGCAAGCATTTCGCCTCTGCGGCCGACGGAAGCAAGGCTAAACCGAGCGAAGGTCGCAAAAAACTGGTTGTGACCCGACACCTCGCGCAAAGGATAGTTCCTAATCGAAAGCGCATCTACAACAGGCGCGAGGCTGAGCACGTCCGTATTTCTATTTCCGGGATAAAGGTCAGAAAGCGGCACGACATTCTTCCTATCGCACGGACCTGAGACGATAGACAATGCATTTGTACTCCAACATTTTTTATCTTCTTCTGCCCAGGCTATATAGGACTCCGCATAGATCGCGCCACCAAGATGGTTGTGAAGGTCGCCGCCCTTCGGGAATTTGAACAAAAAGTTTCGCAGCTTTACGGGATCGCTTTTTATGAGCGCCATGGTGTTCATCGCAGACCCCGCCAAAGTATGCTGGAATCCTAGCAGGCAAACCAGACCGATTCCCAGCGCCGTTATTGCTCTCGTTTTTTTGATTTTATGCACACGCTTTTTCCTTTTTTTTGCTCATTTAAACGGTCCAGCTAACTCATCCGGCCGCCGCGCCTCAAATTTATCCCAGTTCTTCAACAACTCATCAATCACTACAGAGCCAACGCGATAGAGGGACTCTAGGGACTCATGCAATCCAGAAAAGCCATTTCCCTCTTGAGCCATACTCTGTGCTGCAGTCGTACCGGGAGGTGGCAAGGTGTAGTTGCTACCTGCCCGAAGCACCAGCGCTCTCTGCCTGTCCAACAGACTTGCCCGGTCTAAATACTCGAGAGACTGAAAGGTGCCCGTTTCTTCCATCGCGGAGGTAACGAAATTTGCGTCTCCATCCGTCCAATAATCTACCCAGTCGTTCGCCCATGCGTTTAACAATTCACCATGCCAGAAAGTCATGGCGGCAAGATGACCGCCTAAATGAACCATAGGCGGCTCCTGCGCAAGCGGATGATTTGTATACTTGGCCCTGTGCCTTTTGAGCCTGTCAGTATCTAGAAGAACCACGTTTTTAGTGAGTTCGTAAGCCCACTCAGTTAACGCTTTGTTAGCAACAAATATTTCGCCTCTAGGCTCCGGTTTGTTTGGATCCAAAGGCCGTTTAGTTCGCAATGCAAAATATCCGTGCGGCCAGTCCTTAGGGATTTCTCTAGCATCAATCTCACACGCGAGATCGCCATCAACTAGATGGGAGGACCAAACAGCGGAACCAATCGACGCGTCCTCAGGATCAATGCCCGCAATACCGGCGACTAGCCAATAAGACTTGGTGAGGTCGAATCTGGGATCTAATCCAAGCGCCATGATTGCAGCAGCAGATTTAGCAGTGCCAACTCCTGTAACTATCCCCAATATCTTTGATTCACTTGAAAAATAAAGATCTTGTTGAGCAAAAGGAAAATCGAAGCGTTCATTCAAATCCCGACGCTCTTTCCACAGGTGGAACTCGCCGATCTGGCTGCCGTCCCTAACTTTTGTCTCAAACATTGTTACGATGACCATGCGAACGGGAATCTTTTTCAAGCAACGCTCTCCTAGTTTCTCATCGGGTAGCCTTTTTTCCCCGAGGGCGACGCGTGCTAAAGGGACGACAAGCCACGCTTTGTGCCAACGCCAAAATTAACGCTAACTTAAGTTTTAGGGATTTACCTTCCGACATCGTCTCTCTCGTTTTCTAGATGAGCTTCGAAAATGTCGCTCGCTTCAAATGAGTACCGAAATGCGCGTCATAGCGGCAATGACGCACCTAAACACCTGCTTTGAGAAAAAAATCGGATGCAAATAACGAGCCAGTGCGAGGATGCTCCGAAAAAGGCAAAGGTAAACATGGCAGCGCGCTTCCGAACCCGGCTAATTTTGCGCTGCAGTAATAACGCGCGGAAGCGAGCCCCACCCACCGCCGCTTTTGCTTGCACCACTTTAGCGCATGAATGATTTTTACTGGTGCGGACCTGTAGTCCAATGAGTAGCGCCTTAAGCCTGGGAAAACTCGGCGTCTATTAAGGTTTTCACGCAACAGGGCAGGTTGCAAAAAATAGGTCATTGTTTTATTGATGATTTGCCTGAGTATGAATTACTTTTGATGAATCTTGGCGGACACAGCTAGGTTTATCGGATATCTGGTATGTTTTTTGCTGCAACGGTAGAACAATAGATGGCCGCGCGGCACATCACCTCTATCTGTGTCTATAGGAGGAACGGCGAAGATGCGAGCTCCAGAAATAACGATTAAGACCCGTGAAGACATCGCTTTGGCCGCGGAAATGTATGACGAGTTTGGATACGTGCTATTGAAGAGAATCATTTCTGAAACCTCTTTGCAAAAGATTACGGAACAGTTGACTGGTGCTCAAACAGATTTAATAGAAGGAAGATTAGAGTCGCGTTTCGGCTCGGAACTTCTAGACGAGCCTGGCGCGATAATCGATGGAAAGAGGCATCGACACTACGTCATTAACTGCACTGATCTCTCTTCCGCAGCACATGCTGCAGCGAACCACGAGCTTCTTTTTGACATCGCAAAGATAGTACTAAAATCGGCGAACCCCTGGCTCAACGACTACGCACGGTTTGGCGTCGTTTTCCAGGACTCGAGAACAGATGCAGGCTCTAAATATTCGCGTATCGGCTGGCACGCCGACTACAATTCCGACGAGGAGAGCAAAGCGTGGCCCAGCTTTGCGTTTACCATTCACATCGATCCAACTTCCGCCGCTAACGGATTTCTCCGTGTAGTTCCTGGCTCACATAAACTTGCAGTTCACAAAGACGAAATCGGGTCTTGGTCCTTCGACTACGTTCCAGGCGAAGTGCCAGTATTTGCTGATTGCGGCGATATTATTCTTCATGACTACCGGCTATGGCACGCCGCTGCGCGGGGCACCGCGGACGGCCTTTCAGGGATGCGTCGGCATGTTAGGGGAGCATGGTATTCTGGTGAACGATATGCTGCGGATCATGGAATTGGTACATTCTATAAAAACGCATCACGCTGAAAAGTTACGCGGCAGAGCAGCATCGACCCTTATTATCGCCGGAACTCACCGAAACAAAATAAATGCTAGATTTTAATGAACAAAAGGACGGGCACACCGGAGCTTGCGCAGGAGACGCAGACGGAATAGTAATGAAGGGCATATGCAAAACCTTCGAGTTAGCAAAAGGCAAGCTCATCGACGCGGTTGAATGTGTAGACCTTGATATAGCGAAGGGAGAATTTATCGCTTTGATCGGACCATCCGGATGTGGAAAGAGCACCCTGTTGAGAATGATCGCGGGCCTCGAAACGCCAAGTCTTGGTACAATTAGGATTGCGAACCAAACCCCCGAGGAATGCGTCAAACAACAAAAGCTCGGTATTGCGATGCAGGAGCATGGCCTGATGCCCTGGCTGACCGCTCGAGGCAACATTGCTCTTCCTTTCCGCCTTGCCGGCTTACCAGTTGACGAGAACCGTGTTTCAGAGTTGCTCAAGCTGGTCGGTCTTCAGGATTTTGCCCAAGCGTTTCCTCGACAATTATCTGGTGGGATGAAGCAACGCATCAGCATTGCGCGGGCGCTAGTCCTGGAACCTCAGGTTCTAATCTTGGATGAACCCTTTGGCGCCCTGGACGCTGTAACCAGGCGATTAATGAACAGCGAACTGCAGCGTGTTTGGTGCCAAAAACCAACTACAACGATATTGGTTACCCACAGCCTAGAAGAGGCAGTATTTCTCGCGGACCGGGTTTGTCTGATGAGTCCGCGTCCTGGTCGGCTGGCTTTAGTCGAAGCTGTTAGCCTCGAGCGACCGCGTAAGCTATCAACTATGCAACAACCCTCCTTTGTCAATCTGCTCGCGAAACTCACTGAGGCGTTGGACGAAGTATGTATGCCGGAAAATGACGCGTGATATCTGTTGGTGACATGATCCGATGGACCATTGGATTGGCCCTATTGCTTATTTGTTGGGAGGTTTCTGGCCAACATCTATGGCTTGGAAAAGGACTGCCGCCACTTACTTCTATTTTTGCGTACGCCTCGGAACCACGCAACTATGAACTTTTAGTCCGCGGTGCGACTGTCACTGCCACAAATGCAACTTGTGGTTTTCTAATAGGCTCAGCGATTGGCTGGGGCGTCGCATGCACTGGGCAGATTTGGCGTCCGCTTAAACAAGGCTTAGATACTCTTTCAACTTTCGTCAATGCCCTTCCCCTGATAGCACTAGGCCCACTCCTAATTGTCACCGTGGGGGAACGATACACTCCCATGGCAACAGCCGCCCTAGCAGTATTCTTTACCGTTTTCGTTGCGGCGCTAGGGGGATTTGAGCGTTTGTCTAGGGCACATTGTGACGTCATGCACACCTACAGCGTTGGTCGCTGGAGGCCTCTGTTGCTCGTTGAATTACCCAACGCCCTGCCGAGCCTCGTCGACGGCCTGAAGCTCGGCGCAAGCTCCGCTGTTTTGGGTGCGATTTTAGGAGAGTGGTTCGGTGCGCCCGCAGGATTGGGAGTCCTAATCGTTAGCTCTATGCAAAACTTTCAGGTAAATCTGCTTTGGTCCGCCGCGTTTCTCGGAACCGCAATGTCTGCCGTAGGCTATTTCGCCCTCGTGCTGGTTCAACAAAAGCTCTTGCCTCGATTCGGATGGTAGCGCAGCGCCTCAAGCAGTTCTGGAGCCGTTACTGGGGAGTCCTGTCTCTCCTAGCAATTTGGCAAGGGCTGGTTTATCTAAATAATCTTAACAGCATCGTCGCACCGTCACCTTTTGCGGTCGTGCTCGCGCTAATCAATAACGTGGAATTCTTCGCAGCAGAGACAGCTCGCACCGCCCTCATGGCATCAGGAGGTTTGGCTTTGGGGTTTTTCTTGGGTTTTGCTATGGCCTGTTGTTGCTGGACTGCTCCTGCCCTCAGTAGCTTGCTAACTCCTTTTGCTCTGCTGATCCGCTCAATACCAGTCGTAGCTTTCGTCCCAATTATTATTCGTCTCGCAGGGTACGGTTCTCATACGGTTCTTACAGTTACCGCTTTCCTATCTTTTTTCCCATGGTACGTGTTCGCTCTTTCTGGTTTCCGGGACGTAGACGCAACGAGAAAGGATTTTTGCCGCGCGTTAGGCTGTGCAACCGAGGGTATTTCAGGATGGCGCTTTTTTCGTCACATTGCTATTCCTAACGCAATGCCTAACCTGCTCACGGCCCTGCGCCTTCTCGCACCTACTGCCCTGCTTGTTGCCCTGGTAGCAGAATTTTTGATTGGGAGTGATGGACTGGGTTACATCATGATCCGAGCTCGCAGCGACATGCAGATGGACAAATCGTGGGCCGCGGCTTTGCTCGCCTCAGCGCTTTCGGTGATTTTTTTCATAATATCTAGCCGGCTTGACACGAAATACCGAAAAAACTGGCAGTTATGAAAAATAACTACCCTGAGAGATTTGTAGTACCTACCATGCATTTAGACCGCCGACATCTGCTAAAAGGTTTGGCAGCAATTCCTCTGGCTGCAGCCATGGGGAGCTGTGGTGGCGCCACAGGATCCAGATACGACATAAAAGCTCCGCGCATAGCACTTGCCTGGATAAAAAACGTTGAGTACGCGGGCTTGTTCGTAGCAGAACATCTCAAATACTACGAAGCAGAGGGAATGGCTCCTATTTTTCTAGCTGGAGGGCCCAATTCACCCATGCCCTCCGTTAGTGTCGCGGCGGGCAATGCGCAGTTTGGCTTTGATAATGACTTTAGACGCTTTATGGATGCTGTGCTGTTGGGAAATGACCTGGTGATTATTGGAGCACAATTCCAAAGATCACCTGGGGGCATTATTTCCCTGGCTAAGCGCCCAATAATGAGGCCAGAAGACTTAGTTGGCTCCCGCTTTTTGGGGCAAGATGGTGTAGAAACCATCGTCGACACAGTCCTAACGATGGCAGGACTGCCAATCGAGTATGACTATTTCCCAGCAGGTTACTCTGTTGCCGCTCTCGTCGAGGGACAAGGCGACGCCTACTCGGCATTCGCGGTGAATCAACCGATCACTCTGCAGACGGAGTACGGCATGGAAGAGGGGGAAGATTTTTTCTTTGTGAGCTGGGCAGAGCTGGGGTTAGGCGGTTACGCCAACATGATGTTCTGTAAACGCGAGTTTCTTGAGGCGGAATTCGAGACCGTGGTTGGCTTTTTAAGGGCCACAATAAAAGGCTGGTATTACAATGCCGAGCGTCCCAATTTGGCCCCCAAGCTGGTAGTAAACGGGCCCGGCAGGGATCTCGGACTTGAAATCGTTCAGCAGCAGATTCAGAACAAGATACAACTCGGTTATATGCACAGTACGCTGACAGATGCAAAAGGCATCTTTTGGATTGACCCTGAAGATGTAGAAATAAATATGTATCCGTCCCTGCGAGCGATGGGTAGAGCCGATCTGCCGCCAGCAGCAGAAGTTTTCGATACTCGCGCCCTCCAGGCGGCCTATGAGGGCATTACACTACCGCTCACCCTCTCGGACGAAAGAGCATAAATCACCTACCAATCTAAAAACACGGAGACGGAGAACTAATGAAATTTCTATCCTGCGGAGTACTCCCACAAGTAGTAACCAACCTCGAAGCAGCTAGAACAGAGCTAGCCAAGTGCGGAGCCGTTATCTACGAGAAGATTAATTGCACTGAGGCTGGCACCCGGGCGTTCGCTAAAGAGATGTTCGGCGATCGACTGCGCGCGCTGCCGGATGGTGCCAGGGTGTTTGAGGGGGGAGAACATGATATCACTCGCGTTGAAGCAACCAATCGGAGGACCACGCCCTGTCATACTGATGGCTTTGCTTACGGTGACCTTTATCCCGATTTCATGTTACTGAGCTGCGTGAAGGAATCAAGGGTTGGCGGAGAAAGCGTCCTTGTGGACGGATACCGAATACTTGATGCTTTCGCAGCGGATCCCAAGTTGGCCTGGGCCGCGACAGCACTTCGTAAACGTCACATCGACCAAACAGAAACTGGGATGCAAACGTCTCTGAGCCCCATCTGTATGGATAATGGTAACGGCAGGACGATGGTCAGGAGGACATTGGAGCAACGTCCAGCAGAAACCTCAGAGGACCAAGAAACAGATCGGCAAATGATCGCCTTGTGGCAGGATGCTGTCGATCAGGCATCAGCGGTCGCACCCCATTTCAAGTTACTTCCTGGTCAGGTAGTCGTTGTGGATAATTATCGTGTAATGCACGGACGGCAACCTTACGAGGATTTGAATAGAATGCTTTGGCGGGTATGGGTGTGGAGTGAGGACTGTCTACGTGTACCTCCTCTTAGACTCGCGTCCGATACAAGATACGCCGCTTCCCGGGGGTAGATTTCTCTATAGGCAGGACTGCTTTTTTTTTCGCCGTTACTTACGACGGCGAAGAGCCGATCCCCACCAAGGTGGGAATCAGCCCCGTTCGCCAAAAATATTGCTCGTTAGAATTTGAACGTCGCGTTGAACTGATAGTGCCGCGGCAATTCAGGTAGTACAATCACGCTTCCAAACAAATTCGGAAAATTAGATCTGAAGTAGCGCTCGTCCGTCAAGTTCTTTCCATTTAACGTGAAAGACCACTGTCCCGCGTCCCATTTCACGCCTGCATTTACAAGTGTGTATGCGGGTAGTTTCACAGCTTGCGAAAATCCGGAATAGACACTGCTCACATCGGTGACGCTCACAAATCCAGAAACGCCATTCTGTAGGTCATAAATTGCACTTGCAGCGATTATCTGATCAGGAATCCCGGCACGGATCGCGTTGGGATTTGACTCAGAAGTTAATATGTTGCCCGAAGCTGCAGCTCCATAAATCATGGCCGGATCAATGTGGGGTAAGTCCTCCGCCCCAAAGAAGCTGAACCGTCCGCCGCCGTCAAGTGTCGTGAGATTCTGAACCTCCAAGTCAGAGTACCCGAATGTAAGAGTCAAAGCCTCGGACACCAGGTATCTAATTTCCACCTCATAGCCTTCTCCATAGGAGACCTGATTCGTTACAGTGTCCTGTGAGTTAACGTTTGTACGCTCTTGTTCGTAGTAGCTCGCCTGAATAAATAACTGGTCGTCGAGGAAGGAACCTTTTATTCCATATTCGGTTAACTCAGACGACGCCACCGCGTTACCGTCAGCAATATCGCCTGCATCCTGGTCCGCCATCTGACTTGTTATAACCGTGACTTGCTCTGAGAGTGTTATGTAGGGGGAGATTCCGATGGGAGTATCGTAAGACACAGAGGCCGTCCAGGAGAACGCGTCGTCCTCATCTGACCCGTACTCATCCCCACCAAACAGCCTTTTCTCTCCGATTTGCTCAGAGGTCATGTCTATAGCGTCCTGCCTTGCACCGAGCATTAGATTTATTCCTGCATCGGTTTCAATGTCCACCAACAACGCTAGCCCGAGGACACCATAATCACCCACCGCATATCCAGCGTAATCGTCATCGATCCTTACTGCCAATAGGCGTCGGTCTAATGCAGTGGAGGGCCCAGTCAAATCCCTTCTGTCAAAATATTCGTTGATCCAATCGTCCCCTCGCTCGTACTCCGTGCGCCGGTAGGAGGGCGATACTATGGCGCTAAGATTGAAGGCCTCGTATTCCTTGCTGAATGCGAACTGGCTTTGAATCTCATAGACAGAGCTGACGCCCTGCTGAGAAAAACCGTACGCGTTCGTTCCATAGTTATCATACCACTCGTAATATGCTTTGTTGGTCATTGACCAATTTTCGTTTATATCTAAGAAGTGGTCGAGGTAAAAAATCAGGCTCTCACTCAAGAGGACATCGTCTGGGGCCACAAGCACTTGATGACCTTGCAAGGTCGCTGTCCCAACAGTCTCGGGAACCAACGCCCATAAATCGCTATACAAGTCCATTGTCGCCACCGAGGGGCCTCCCCAGCTGGGCGAGAACCCGTCAAGAGCGAAATATTCCTGGTGGGATATAGATCCGTCGCCATCAACGTCGAGTGGTTGCGCATCCCCGGTGAGGTAAGTACCGTTGTCTATTAAATCCTGCGTAAGACGATTCCACCCCGCCACCTGATTACTGGCGAAGTCATAGTACATGGTTCCGAAAGCTATGCGATTGCGGTCGTCCAAATCCATATTGAAGGTCGCTTGCAGTAAGTTTGTTTCGACTTCTGTGTTGTCATAGTAGCTTTCTGAATCTTCTACTTCCCCAAATACATAAAAGCCAAACTCCTTACCTCCGATCATACCGGGCCCACCGGCCTCAGCCGTAAGCACCGCTTTTTTGAAGCTCCCACCCGTGAAGCCAATCTGGCCTTTCGGAGCTTCCAAATACTGTCCGGTCTCAGCTCTCGCGGACTTCGGTACAAAGTTCAAAAATCCACCAATCCGGCTGGGACCCGAAATCGGAGACGCAGGTCCTCGGACAATATCAATCCGGTCAGCCGCCCCGATTGGCGTTGAATAATTGCCAGGATTCTCCAAGCGTCGGATGCCATTGAAGTACACTTCCCCGGGCGTCCCGCGCAGATCTAAGGAACCCGCAGCACCAAAAAACGACTGTGTGAAACTTCCGGGTGCAAGCACGATCAGGTCATCTATTTCCGTAATTCCGAACTGCTCTATTGTTTCGATTGAAATCACGCTGGCTGATCTAGGAGTTTCTAAGAGGGTTTTATCGAAACCGAAAATCGACTCTAAAGCCTCGGTTGGTATGATACCGATATCGTCTTCCAAGGCTTCCTCTGCGACAAAGGTCTCCAGCTCCACGACTTCGTCTGATTCCTGATCTTCAGCCCACGATGAGGTCAAGCTGAAAACAGCGAGCCCCATAAAGACCAAGGATGATTTCCAAGCATTGCGCAACATCATTTTTCTATTTTCTCCATGCAGTTTCGCTAACTGTAATTTTT
>MDTB01126298.1_pt1 | contig 10996 bp, 7 predicted proteins | sample 811161 | NCBI WGS metagenome assembly MDTB01 (sample SAMN05326650, study PRJNA326480) | marine metagenome | isolation source: seawater | place: Mediterranean Sea | collected 2009 | reverse complement strand
GTAAGCCTCAAGCCAAGCTTTATTTATTTTATCTTTAATGGCTGATTTCTTCTCTTGTATCTCTTTTTTAGAAAAATGATTTTCTTTTATAGCTTCATTTTCCAGTCTTAAAATTGGGTCTTTTTTTCTCCATTTTTCTTGTAATCCTTCAGGATAATATTTAGTTCCAGAAGCTTCCTCATGTCCTCTCATTCTAAATGTTAAGGCTTCTACAAGAAATGGTTCAGGATTTTTCTTTTGAGATAGTTTTACTTGATTTATACATTCATAAACTTTTATCACGTCATTTCCATCTACCTGTTCTGTTTTCATACCATATCCAATTCCCTTGTCAATAAATTGCTTGCAATTAAATTGTTCTTTGGAAGGAGTTGAAAGACCCCATTGATTATTTTCAATAACAAAAATTACTGGAAGTTGCCACACAGATGCCACATTTAAAGCTTCATGAAAATCTCCTTCACTAGCTCCGCCATCTCCGCTAAACACTAAAGTAGATCGATTGGTTTTTTCAATTTTTTCTGCTAATGCAATTCCACAAGCTATTCCTAATTGAGGACCTAAATGAGAAATCATACCCACAATTTTATGCTTCATAGTTCCAAAATGGAAAGACCTATCTCTACCACTTGTAAAACCTTCTTTTTTACCCTGAAATTGACAAAATAATTGAAATAAATTTATATTTCTTGTTGTGAAAACTCCTAAATTTCTATGCATAGGTAATATAAATTCATTATCATTCATTGATAATGTTGCCCCAACTGAAATAGCTTCTTGACCAATACCCGAAAACCATTTTGATATTTTACCCTGTCTTAAAAGAATAAGCATTTTTTCTTCAATTAACCTTGGAAGCCATAAAGCATTAAGCATTTGAGAAATAAGGGCTTTTTTCATGTTGAATAAAAGTAATTTAAAAAACCTAATTTTAATTATATCTAATAATTTTTATTATTTACATATATAACTTGTTTTTTGGATTTCATTTTATTAGAAAAAATAGTTACCAAATAGAAATTTGATTTTATCTATAAATAAATTAGTTTTACAATCGATTTTAATCTGTATGAGAATAATTATTATAAAAAATATATGTTTTTTTGTTGTTCTGCTATTTTCACTTAGTTCTTCAAATATCTATGCTACACACCTTGTTGGTGGAGATTTTAAAGTGACTATGACTAATAATGGTCCCAATTCTAGTGTTTATGATATTCAATTAAGGTTATATCGAGATGATGTTAATGGAATTGTGTCTATGCCTTCATCAGTTACCATAGGTATATACCAACTTGGAACCAACAACCTTCAAACTATTAAAACGCTTTATTTAAATAATGGTAATGGAACTATTGTCCCTTTAGGTGATCCATGTTTTACCCCTAATCCATCAGTATTTAGAATTGAAGAAGGAGTTTATAATGGATTAACGCCTGTAACATTACCCAATTTTTCTATGGGTTATTATTTGCATTATGAAACTTGTTGTAGAAATGGATTAGTGGATAATCTGCTCAATCCAACATCAGATGGGATTTCAATTTTAGCAATTATACCAGATCCTGGTTTAGGTCAAAACTCAACTCCTGATTTTGGAAGTTATCCCAATGATGCTTATTTCTGTGTAAATAATACTAAATTTTTTACATGGCCAGTTACAGAACCAGACGGTGACTCTTTAGTTTTCTCATTAGTTCCTCCACTTGACGATGGAACAAACCCTAACAATGGTAATTCTGCACCTGGTGGAGGTGCATATCCTTTTTATCCAAGTTGCAATTATGCTCCTGGCTATAATCAGTTTAATTCTATCGGAGGATCTCCACAGATGTCTATAAATTCTGCAACTGGTGAAATTACTGCTTGTCCTTCAATTTTTGGGTATTTTGCTTTTGCAGTTAGGGTAGAAGAATATAGAAATGGAGTTAAAATTGGGGAAGTTAGAAGAGATGCTCAGTATAAGTCAGAAGCTTGTGTTTTGGCTAATCCACCCTCAATTTCAATTAATGATGATCCCAATAGTTCATCATTAGATACTTTTTCTGTAGATGTTTATGTAAAAGACAGTATTTGTTTTGATATTGAGGTGATTACTAATGACCCACTTGATTCGTTATACCTCAAATTAACATCAACTACTTTTGATTTACAAGGTTCTTATATGCAACCAGTTGCCTACGCCTCAGGCAATACCAATTTCATCTACCAAGATTGGAATAATATTATTGGGGATTCAGTCTTTTTCAATCTTAATTTAAATAACAGTGGTTATTTTGGAACAACTGGAGATTTATTTATGAGATATTGCTGGGAAGCACCTTGTGAAGGAATTGATTCTACTTTTTTTATCAATATGGATTCTTATTCTGTTGATTGTAGTGGTTATAACCAAGTAATTAAAGAGTTAAGTGTTAATGTTAATAAGAAACCTGCTCCAACCTGTTTAGACATCCCTTCAAATATTTCTGTATCTCTTGAAGATACTATGTGTATGGATTTATATGCAGAAGATACCCTCAATTTTTCCGATACATTATCCATTGAGCCTTTTTCTGGTAACTTTGATTTTGATTCTTCATTTGTACCACCATTTTATAATAATTCTTCGGGAGAGTATTATTATGAAAATTTTAATGATAGTATTGGAAATACGGTTTCTATGGTTGGTTATTCTCATGTTGGTAATGTTTCTTCTGCTGTTCAAAAAGTAGCCTTAAGATTTTGTTGGGTAACTGATTGTGATGATGTTTTTCAAAAAGAATTTGATTTAAATTACCGAGCTTTTTCTACTGTTTGTGGTTCAGATACTGCTGTAGCTTCTTCTCATGTAACCGTTGAACCTCCTACTGGTGTAATCAAAGATATTCCAAATATTTTTACTCCCAATTCAGATGGTGTTAATGATACTTATAAACTAGCTGGTAAGGATGATCCATGTTATGATGTAATGGAGGTTAAAATTTATAACAGATGGGGACAACTAATATATACTTCACAGGATCCAAATTTTGAATGGGATGGAACATTTGAAGATGGAAAGCAGTGCGGAGAGGGAGTTTATTTAGTTATTATGGATGGAACATTTGGAAGTACATATGATGATGATGGCAATAGAATTTCAAATCCTGTAAGAGATGAATTTTGGATTCATTTACTTAAGTAATCATTAACACACTTTTCATATATTTTTTCGTATTTAGGTAATATTTGTTTTACATCATATTTCATGGCTTGTTTTAATGCATTTTCTTTAAATAATGATAATTTATTTTCGATAGATAATATATCTATGGCATTTCTGGACATTTCTTCAACATCACCCACCTTACTTAAAAAACCGCTCTCACCATCTATTACTACTTCCGGAATTCCACCAGTTTGTGTAGAAATAACTGGAACACTACATGCCATTGCTTCCAAAGCAGATAATCCAAAACTTTCAGTTGAGGATGGAAGAAAGAATAAATCTGAAATATTGAGCACCTCTTTAGTGGATTTTAAACTACCTAAAAAGAAAATATTATTTTTAAATTTTGATGCTCGAGAGATCTTTTCTAAAACAGATCTTTCTGGACCATCGCCAACAAGAATTAGCTTTACGTCAATCTCTCTTGAAATTATTTCGAATGATAATAATACATCTTCGATTCTTTTAACTTTTCTAAAATTTGAAATATGGCAAATAATTTTTTCATTGTTTGGAGCAAATCTTTTTTTGTAGAAATCGTTATTTTCAAGTTTATATTCATTGATACAAATAAAATTAGGAATAACTTCAATTTTATTTTTAATCTTAAAAAGTGCATTGGTATCTTTTTTAAGACTTTCAGAAACAGCAGTCACCATATTTGATTTATTTATGGAGAAATTGATTACTGGTTCAAAAGAAGGATCTTTTCCAACTAAAGTTATATCTGTACCATGTAGGGTGGTTATAAATGGTATTTTAATATTCTGATCAGCTAGAATTTGTTGTGCCATATATGCAGCTGAGGCATGTGGTATTGCGTAATGAACATGAAGTAAATCCAATTTTTCAAATTTTACAACATCTACTAACTTACTTGTCAAAACCTGTTCATAAGGCGTATACTTGAAAAGAGGATAATCTGATGTAGTTACTTCATGATAAAAAATATTTTTTCTTAATTCTCCAAGACGTACTGGCTCAGTATAGGTTATAAAATGGATTTCATGATTTTTTTTAGCCAGTTCTTTACCTAGCTCTGTAGCTACAATTCCGCTTCCTCCAAAAGTAGGATACAATACTATTCCTATTCTCATCAACTTTATTTATTTCAAATATAGTTTAATTGCTACATTATAACATTTTGAATAAGTTATATTAGCTATAAAAGTTGTTGTAACTTTATGCTCTATGAGTTCGTCTGAAAAACATATTGCTTTTAACAAAAATGAAGATGAAATTAAGTTGATGATTTCTAATTTGAATAAAAATTTAAATGAGATTTATCTCGGAGGCGGTAAAGAAAAAATTAAAAAGCAAAAGGCAAAAGGCAAATTATCTGCACGAGAAAGAGTGAGTCGGTTATTAGATAAAGAAAGTTCCTCAATTGAGATTGGTGCTTTTGCTGGTTATAAAATGTATGAAGAATATGGTGGATGTCCAGCAGGTGGGGTAGTGGTTGTCATGGGTTATATCAATAAAAAATTATGTGTAATAGTTGCTAATGATCCAACAGTAAAAGCTGGTTCATGGTTTCCGATTACTGGAAAGAAAAATTTAAGAGCTCAAGAAATAGCAATGGAAAATAAAATTCCTATTATCTATTTAGTGGATAGTGCAGGTGTCTTTCTCCCTCTGCAAAATGAAATATTTCCCGATAAGGAACATTTTGGAAGAATTTTTAGAAATAATGCTAAAATGAGTGCTTCTGGAGTTACCCAGATAGCTGCAGTTATGGGAAGTTGTGTTGCTGGTGGAGCTTATTTACCCATAATGAGTGACGAATCTCTAATTGTTGACAAAACTGGCACCATATTTTTAGCAGGTTCTTATCTTGTTAAAGCAGCTGTTGGAGAAATAATTGATAATGAAACATTAGGTGGAGCAAAAACTCACTGCGAAATAAGCGGAGTAACGGATTATATTTCTAAAGATGATCAATCGTGTATATCAACAATAAGAGATATAATAGGTAAAATAACAACAAGTGAAAAATTAAACTATAATAAAATTGAGAGTAGAAAACCAATTTTAAATATAGAGGACTTTTACGGTACTTTTCCTTCTCAAAGATCCAATAATTATGATGTTAAAGAAATTCTTAAATTTTTTGTTGATAATGGTGATTTTACTGAATATAAAGCTAACTATGGCAAAACCATAGTATGTGCTTATGCCAGAATTGATGGTTGGTCTGTTGGAATAGTAGCTAATCAACGAAAAGTAGTAAAAAATAGTAAATCTGAAATGCAATTTGGTGGAGTCATATATAGCGATAGCGCTAATAAAGCATCAAGATTTATCATGAATTGTAATCAAAAAAAGATTCCACTAGTTTTTTTCCAAGATGTGAGTGGATTTATGGTAGGAAGTAGGTCTGAACATGGCGGGATAATAAAAGATGGTGCAAAAATGGTTAATGCTATGGCCAACTCTGTTGTCCCAAAGTTCACTATAATAATGGGAAATTCTTATGGAGCTGGCAACTATGCCATGTGTGGAAAAGCTTATGATCCAAAATTGATTGTTGGTTGGCCCACAGCAGAGATAGCAGTAATGGGTGGAGAACAAGCCGCAAAGGTGCTACTTCAAATTGAATTAGCTTCATTAAAATCTAAAGGAGAAAAAATTTCAAAAGAAAAAGAAAAAGAGCTGTTTGAAAATATCAAGCTTAAATACGATTCGCAAATTAAACCATATTACGCTGCATCAAGATTATGGTTAGATGCAGTTATAGATCCAAGAGATACTAGAAAGTGGATTTCTATGGGAATTGAGGCTGCCAATAATAATTCAGTTATTGAGGATTATAAGACAGGAGTTATTCAAACATAAACGCTCCTTTGTTATTCTAATAATCTTCTTAAAATTTTACCTACGTTGGATTTTGGTAATTCTTCTCTAAAACTTATGCTTTTTGGAACTTTATAATTTGTAAGTTTTTCTCTGCAAAAATTGATTACTTCTTCTTCTGTTAATGAGGGGTCTTTCTTCACAATAAATGCTCTTACAAATTCAGTTCCATCTTCCTTTTTTTCTCCTCTAACTCCAACTTCTAAAACTTTTGGATTTTCTGAAATAGCTTTTTCAACATCATTAGGGTAAACATTAAAACCTGAAACTAAAATCATTTCTTTTTTTCGATCGACAATTTTAAAAAATCCTTTTTCGTCCATGGTTCCTACATCTCCAGTTAAGAAATAGTCTCCATGCATAGATTTTTTGGTTTCTTCAGGACGATTCCAATAGCCCTTCATCACTTGGGGACCTTTTATAGCAATTTCTCCTGGATCACCAATTTTGACTTCTTTCATGTTGTCGTCTAATATTTTGATATCAGTATTAGGTAGTGGTAATCCAATGGAGCCAATTTGATGTTTTCCATTCCAAGGATTAATGGTAGCTGCCGGACTTGTTTCTGAAAGTCCATACGCTTCCAATAACGCACATCCAGTAAGTTTTTCCCATTGTTCTGCAACCACATCTTGAACAGCCATACCTCCTCCAAGAGCTAACTTCATTTTAGAAAAATCTAAATTTTTAAAAACTTCTTGATTCATAAGACCAATAAAAAGTGTATTTACACCTGTAATTGCGGTGAAAGGATTCTTTTGAAGATCTGCACAGAATTTAGGCATATCTCTTGGATTGGTTATTAATATATTTTTTGATCCATACCTAAAGAAAGTAAAACAATTAGCAGTAAGAGCAAAAATATGGTAAAGTGGAAGTGCAGTTATAATGACTTCTTTTCCTTCGTCTATATTATTACCAATCCAAGACTCTACTTGTGAAACATTGGCGCATATATTCCCATGAGTTAATTCTGCTCCTTTAGAGACGCCTGTTGTTCCTCCAGTGTATTGTAGAAATGCAGTATCATTGTTGTTAATGGTTATAGAAGTTCCTTTTTTACCACTATTTTCTTTTAATATATTTTTTAATGGGATGCTTCCAGGAAGAGAGTATGAAGGAACCATTTTCTTAAAATTCCTGATAACAAAATTTATAAGATTACCTTTAAATAATCCCAGTAAGTCACCTATAGTTGTTGTGATTACTGTTTCAATTGCAGTTTGAGAAAGAATTTTTTCAAGATTAAAAGCAAAGTTTTCAACTATAATTACTGCTTTAGCTCCAGAATCTTTGTATTGATGTAACATTTCATCTGCAGTATATAATGGGTTGGTATTAACAACCACTAAACCAGCTTTCAAACAGGCAAATATAGCTACAGGATATTGTAATAAATTGGGCATTTGAAGTGCTACTTTATCACCTTTTTTAAGATTGGTTTTATTTTGAAAAAACCAAATTAAAGCATTGACATGTTGATCAATTTCATTGTAAGTAAGTTCAACATCCATATTTTTATAGGCAACATTTGTACCGTATTTTTTTATAGATTGATCATAAATTTCAACAATGTTTTGATAATTTATTTCTGTAGTTGGAGAAACAAAATCAGGATAACTTTCTAACCAAGGGAAATCACTCATTTTAAAAGATTTTAAATTTTATTAATAATCCAATTTATATAATGTAGTAAATACATTATCATAAATATAGTTTATATCAATTGATTATCAAATTTTTATTTTTCTAAAAAAAGGACTTTATTTTCAACTTTTTTGATAATGTTATTAATTTTAGTAGCTTATCTATAACTAAATTTCTTTTTTAGAGTATAATACTAATATGAAAAGAGAATACTTTTTTATAACTAATAATTTTAGAATTATCTGGATAGTTATTGCTATTATTTTCTCTACAATTTTCTATTCTTATGGACAAGACCCTATTTTTACTCAGTTTTATTCCAATCCAGTTTACTTAAATCCAGCTTTTACGGGAAGTAATAAATGTCCTAGGATTGTATCTAACTATAGAAATCAATGGCCTGGATTCTCAGGTGATTTTATTACTACCTCAATCACTTATGACCAATATGTTGATGCTTTAAAAGGTGGTTTAGGTATTGTTTTATTGAGCGATCAGATTGCCAAAACCTTACAATCTAACGAAGCGAGTTTTGTTTATTCATATCATCAGCATTTAACAAGAAAATTTACGCTTAATTTTGGAATGCAAGGAACTTACATTCAAAAATCCGTAGATAAAAATAATTTAACATTTGGTGATATGATTCACCCTAGAAGAGGGTTTGTATTTTCTTCAAATGATATTCTTTCAAACCCAGCTCCCGTTAATATTTTTGATTTTTCAGCAGGCTTATTAGGATATACTGACAATTTTTATTTTGGCATAGCCTCTCACCACCTAACAGAGCCAGAAATCTCTTTGAACAGAGGAACATCTAATGATAAATCAATTCTAGACAGAAGATATACTGTTCATATGGGTACTGAATTTTCATTGGGTTCAAAGTCAATTTTTACTGAAGAAAATGAATCATTGTCACCAAGTATTCTTTTTGTTCAACAAGGCGAATTCCAACAACTAAATGTTGGTTTATACTACACAAAAGGTAACTATGTTGTGGGTGCTTGGTACAGAGAAGGAGATTCGTTTATAATAACATTGGGTATGGATACTAAAGTACTAAGGATTGGCTATAGTTATGATTTAACTACTTCACAATTGGGGGCCTATTCAGGAGGTTCACATGAACTATCTATTGCTTTAAAGGTTTATTGTGCTCCAAAGAAAAAGACCTTTAGAACTTTGTCCTGTCCGTCCTTCTAGTCTATAGTTCCGTCATTGATAATAATTTTTTTATCAGCTAGATCAGCTAGTTTGTTATTATGAGTAACAATAATAAAGGATTGATTATTTAATTCTCTTAACTTAAAAAAAAGCTCATGAAGTTTTTCAGCAGATTTTGAATCTAAATTTCCGCTAGGCTCATCAGCTAAGATCACTTTTGGGTCATTTATTAATGCTCTTGCAACGCTGACTCTTTGTTGTTCGCCTCCAGAGAGTTCAGTCGGCTTGTGTTGAAGTCTATCTGCTATACCCATTTGGTCTAGTAAATATGTTGCTTTTTCTATTGCAATTTTTTGAGATGTTTTGGAAATAAATGCTGGAATACAAACATTTTCTAATGCTGTAAATTCAGGAAGAAGATGATGAAATTGAAAAACAAAACCTACATTTTTATTTCTGAAATCTGCTAACTCGTTTTCATTTAAATCAAAAACATTTTTTTCATTGTATAATACTTTTCCACTTGATGGTTTTTCAAGAGTTCCTAAAATTTGAAGTAAAGTTGTTTTTCCAGCACCACTTTTACCAACAATAGAAACTATTTCTCTCTCTGCAATTGAAATATCAATTCCATTTAAAACATGCAAGTCATTAAATTTTTTGTGCAGTTGAATGCCTTTAATCATTCTATAAAAGTAAGTAGTTTAAATTTATTTATAAATAAAATTTAATTTCATTGTAATAATTTTCATTTAAGTAAAGTAATCATTAATACAAATTTTTACATTTACTTAAAAATTAAGCAATCTTATGAATTTACATGAATATCAAGGCAAAGACATACTCAAAAGTTATGGAGTTGCTATTCAAGAAGGAAAAGTGGTTCATTCAGCTAGTGAAGCCCTAAAAGCAGCCAGAAAATTAAATGAAGAAACCGGAACAGAATGGTTTGTTGTAAAGGCGCAAATTCATGCTGGTGGTAGAGGAAAAGGTACAGTCAAAGAAACGGGATCTCATGGGGTTTTAATAGCTAAAGGTATTCATGAATTAGAGGAAAAAGTAAAAGGAATTTTAGGAGGCCATTTAGTGACCGCTCAAACAACTGCTGAAGGAAAAAAAGTAAACAAAGTTTTGATTGCAGAAGATGCATATGCTCCGGATTTTGATAAAACATCTGAATTTTATATGTCAGTTTTACTGAACAGAGAAACGGGTAGAAATATTATAATGTATTCAACTGAAGGAGGAATGAATATCGAAGAGGTTGCTGAAAAAACCCCACATTTAATTTTCAAAGAAGAAATTGATCCAAAAGTAGGTATCACTGGATTTCAGTGTAGAAAAATTGCTTTTAATTTAGGGCTAAGTGGCAAATCTTTTAAAGAAATGACAAAATTTGTTTATTCTCTATATTCTGCTTATGAAGGATGTGACGCTTCTTTATTTGAAATAAATCCCGTGTTGAGAACTTGTGACGATAGAATTCTAGCTGTTGATTCTAAGGTTAGTTTGGATGACAATTCACTTTTTAGACATAAAGAATATGCTGAATTAAGAGATCTTTCAGAGGAAGATCCAACAGATGTTGAGGCAGACCAAGCAGGTTTAAACTTTGTAAATCTAGATGGAAATATTGGATGTATGGTAAATGGTGCCGGATTAGCGATGGCAACAATGGATATAATTAAGCAAAGCGGTGGAGATCCTGCTAATTTTTTGGATGTTGGTGGAACTGCAGATGCTGATAGAGTAGAAAAAGCATTTAACATCATCCTAAAGGATTCTAATGTTAAAGGTATTTTAGTTAATATTTTTGGAGGCATAGTTAGATGTGATAGAGTAGCTAATGGTATTGTACAGGCTTATAAAAGTATTGGAAATATTCCTGTACCAATTATTGTAAGACTTCAAGGAACCAATGCTATTGAAGCCAAAAATATTATAGATAATTCGGGACTCAACGTTCATTCAGCTGTAACTCTAAAAGATGCAGCAGAAAAGGTTAAAGAATTAGTGAATTAATATTCGTAAATAGTAAGACCACTTCTCAGTTTAGGTTCAATCCACGTACTTTTAGCAGGCATGTTTTCTCCCATATCTGCCATCGAAGTTATTTCTTCAATAACATGAGGATATAGT
>MDTB01081513.1_pt1 | contig 10996 bp, 9 predicted proteins | sample 811161 | NCBI WGS metagenome assembly MDTB01 (sample SAMN05326650, study PRJNA326480) | marine metagenome | isolation source: seawater | place: Mediterranean Sea | collected 2009 | reverse complement strand
TCAGGACGTGTGCTTACTGAAAATTCACCAATAACTTTGAGTTGGAAAAATGACAAAGGTATTATTTTTGAAAAGACTATTTCTATAGACGAAAATTATATGTTTGAAATATCTCAATCTGTTATCAATGGGAGTACTAAAAATATCAAACTTTATCCTTATGGGAATTTAACAAGAAATGGACAGCCTGATACCATTGGTTTTTATATTCTACATGAGGGTGTTGTTGGAATGCACGATGGAGAATTAATAGAGACTAATTACGGAGATATCCCAGATCTTTCTAGAGAGGAAGTTACCAGAGAAATTCAACAAAATGGATGGATAGGTTTTACTGATAAGTATTGGATGTCCACACTAATTCCTAGAGCTGGCCAAACATTTAAAATGGATCAAAAGTATTATTCTTCATCTGATAATTTTGAAGTATGGATGCGATTACCACCCATAACAGTAAATAAAAATGAGCGTGCTTCTGTAAAAACCAACCTCTTTGTTGGTGCAAAGGAAGTAAATACAATTAAATTCTATCAAAATTCTTTAGACATAGAAAACTTTGTAGATTCAGTTGACTGGGGCTGGTTTTTTTATCTGACTAAACCAATTTTCTTCCTTTTAGATTGGTTTAATAGTTACACTCATAATATGGGGTGGTCTATAATTTTACTAACTTTATTTATTAAGACTTTGTTATTCCCACTTTCTTATAAATCTTTTGTATCGATGTCTAGAATGAAACATCTGCAACCTCAAATGGAGCAAATTAAAAAAAATGCTGGAGATGATAGAGCCAAATTACAACAAGAATTAATGGCTTTATATAAAAAAGAAAAAGTAAATCCTGTAGCTGGTTGTTTACCCATCTTATTACAAATACCTGTTTTCTTTTCTTTGTATAAGGTTTTATTTGTAACTATAGAAATGAGACATGCACCCTTTATTGGATGGATAAAAGATTTGTCTGCTCCTGATCCTACTTCTTACTTAAATTTATTTGGATTACTACCATACTCTACTCCAGATCCAGCAAGTTTGTTTTCTATTTTTTCTATAGGTGTATATCCAATTTTAATGGGTGTAACAATGTGGTTACAACAAAAACTAAATCCTGCTCCTACAGACAAAACTCAAGCTATGATTTTTGCTTGGATGCCTTGGGTCTTTATGTTTATGCTTGGTCAATTTTCAGCCGGATTAGTTATCTATTGGGTAGCTAATAATTTGATCCAATTTGGTCAACAATATATAATAATGTACTCTCAAGGCGTGAAACCTGATATCTTTGGAAATATAGTGAAATCATTTAAAAAAACAGAGTAATTTGACTAGTGAAAAACAAGTATTCAATTTCTACATTGGAAATGAAAGAACGATAGAAGACATAGAAAGCGACAATAAGCTTTTTACAGGTGAGATTAGTTTTATTAAGGGAATAAAGTCGTTTCAAGATATCCCAAAGGGTGATTTTATAGAAATATGCTTTTCTGGAAGATCAAATGTTGGAAAATCTTCATTAATTAATTTTTTAACAGGCAGAAAATCAATTGCAAGAACTTCAAAAACTCCTGGGAGAACAAGGGAAATTAATTTTTTTAGAATAAATAACAACAGACATTTAGTAGATCTACCGGGTTATGGCTATGCACAAGTTTCGAAAAAGGAACGGCAAGCTTGGTTTAAAATGGTTAAGGATTATTTTTTTTATAGTCATAATTTAAGAAGAGTATTCCTTTTAATTGATAGCAGACACGGGATAAAACCAAGTGACATTGATCTTATGAAAATTTTAGAAGAAGCAGCAATTACTTTTCAACTTATATTTACAAAGTATGATAAAATAAAACCAATCGATTTTGATGAAATTAAAAAAAATACATTTAATAAGTTATCTTTATTTGCTAATGCTTTTCCCGAAGTTATTGTAACATCTACTAAGAAAAATATAGGGATTGAAAATTTGAGAGCCTCGATTAGTAAAATATTCGTTTGATCAAAATTAGCTTTTACTAGGAATAAAAAATGAAGGATTATGATAAAACTGATTGGATTACCTCAGCAAAAACTCTTTCAGAAGCACTTCCCTATTTAAAAAGGTATGACTCAGCAACAATAGTTATTAAATTAGGTGGAGCTGCAATGAGTAATATCGACAATTTGTCTTCATTTGCTAGAGATATTGTTTTAATGAAACAGTGCAAGGTTAATCCAATAATTATACACGGTGGTGGTCCTATGATAAATAACGCCCTAAACATATGGGGGGTAAATTTTAATTTTATTGATGGAAAACGAGTAACCGATAAAAAAGCTGTAAAAATTGTTGAGATGGTTTTATCAGGAGATTTAAACAAAAATATTGTGTCATCCATTAATAATCAAGGAGGAAAAGGGGTTGGAATATCTGGGAAAGACGCCTCTTTAGTAATCTGTGAAAAAGATACTCCAGAATTAGGCTATGTTGGAAAACCAATTCTTGTTAATACTAAATTAATAACTACTCTCGTTGAAAATGACTTTATTCCGGTAATATCACCAATAGGAACAAATGAAGAAGGGGAGACTTTTAATATCAATGCAGATACAATGGCAGGTACTATAGCATCTGCATTAAAAGCAGATAGATTATTATTATTAACAGACGTCTCAGGCGTAAAAGATAAAAGCGGTAAGAAGATTGAAAAGGCGTCAATGGAAGAAATAAAAAAATTAATTAAACGAAATATAATCAAAGATGGCATGATACCAAAGGTAAATACAGCAATAGAATCAATAGAAAAAGGTGTTAGAGCTGTAGTTATATTAGATGGTAGTATTCAAAATGCTTGTTTGTTAGAGCTGTTTACAGATCACGGGGTAGGTACTTTAATCCGAGAAGAAATGAATTAGTGGCCTAGTATTTGGCTCAGAAATAGTTTAGTTCTGTCAGATTTAGGTTTTTTAAAAAAGCTTTCTGGTTCATTTTGCTCAACTATTTGACCATCATCCATAAATATAACTCTATCTGCAACTTGTCTGGCGAAACCCATTTCATGGGTTACACAAATCATAGTCATGCCATCCTCAGCAAGTTGTATCATTGTATCTAAAACTTCTTTTATCATTTCAGGATCAAGTGCTGAAGTAACCTCATCAAACAACATTATTCTTGGCTTCATACACAATGACCTCGCAATTGCAACTCTTTGCTGTTGTCCACCCGATAACTGTCCAGGGTATTTATGAGCTTGTTCTGGAATTTTCACTTTTTCTAACATTTCCATTGCAATATCTTGTGCATTTTTAGCAGGAGTTTCTCTTACCCAGATAGGAGCTAAGGTACAGTTTTCTAATGTGGTTAAATGAGGAAACAAATTAAAATGTTGAAAAACCATTCCAACTTCTGAACGAATTTTATCTATATTTTTTAAATCTGTTGTTAATTCAGTACCATCTACAATTATACGACCTTTTTGATGTTCTTCTAATCTATTGATGCATCTAATTAGTGTTGATTTACCTGAACCAGATGGACCACAAACAACAATCCTTTCACCCCTCATTACTTCAAGATTAATATCACGAAGAACATGAAAATTACCATACCACTTATTCATATTGGAAATATGAATAGCAACCTCATCAGTAATATTTATTTTGGTTTTTTCCATTTTTTAAAATCCTCTAAAAGCACTATTATTTATTTGTCTGTCTTTAATTTACGTTCTAAATATTGTGAATATTGTGACATACCAAAGCAAAAAATAAAAAACATTAGACCAATGGCCACATATAACTCCCAATAAATCCCATTCCAAGTTTGATCTGCTCTAATAGTAGAAGCTAAACCAACTGGATCTCTTAAACTAATTATAGATACAAGCGTAGTATCTTTGAATAAACCAATAAATGTATTAACAATTCCAGGAATTGAAATTTTTAATGCTTGGGGCATTATTACTAATCTTTGAGACTGCCAGTATGTTAACCCCAAAGATGCAGATGCCTCATGTTGACCTAAAGGTAAACCAGCTAAACCTCCACGAATGACTTCTGCCATGTAAGCAGCAGAAAAAAAAGTAACCATTATAATAACACGAAGCACTATATCAAAATTTGTTCCTGGTGGTAAAAAATAATTGAGCAAAACAGAAGCTACAAAAAGTAGGGTTATCAAAGGTACACCTCTAATAAATTCGATGAAACCAACGCATATCATTTTTATAATTGGTAGATTTGACTGCCTTCCAAGCGCTAAAAGTATACCAATTGGAAAAGAAGCAACAATTCCAGTTATTCCTACTATTAAAGATAAAGTAAAACCTCCCATTTTTAGAGATTCGACAGGGGGTAATGCAATTGGAAGTATGATATTTAAAAAATTAACTAAATGACTTGAAAAAACCATGAAAAATAAAATTAAAAAAATTAGCGAACCCATACCAGCAAAAACTGCGTTTCTAGAAACTAATTTTAAAAATAATATAAAAGTAAAGACCCCTAAAGATAAACCAATGTAAACTATTCCTACACCCCAAATAGAACCACCCCATAATAACCAAATAGCCAAGCCTGGATAAATAACAGAAAACCAAAAAAACTTAAAATACTTAGGAAACAAAATCGGAATCATTGATAAAATCAAAAAAATAAAAGTAACCGTTGGTCGCCAATATTCTTCAGCTGGATATAATCCAAATAATAATTGCTTCCATCTAGCTGTTAAAACGGAAAAACAGGCTACGTCTGGATTTAGGTCTAAACACTCTCTTAAAGATTTTGTATTCCAATGACCTCCCCACGCCCAAGGAATAAAATCTCTTAATATAATAAAAATGAAATATATAGAAATTAAAGTAAGTAAACTATTAAACCAACTCGAGAATAAATTTTGCTTTATCCAACCAATAAAACCAACTTCCGATATTGGAGCTGGGGAAGGAGGGATTTTATTTTTTTGAACAAATTCAATTTTAGACACTTATCTGACCACTATTTGAAACGACCTATTATAGTAATTAATAACCGAAGATATGAGAAGAGATACACATAAGTAAAAACCCATCAATAATAACATAGACTCTAATTCTCTACCTGTTTGATTTAAAGTTATTCCACCAAGAGTACCTCTTACGTCCATATAACCTACTGCGATTGCTAATGAGGAATTTTTAGTTAAATTTAAGTAGTTTGAAATTAACGGAGGTACAATTATCCTTAATGCTTGGGGTAATATAATTAAATTCATAATCTTATTTGGACGTAATCCTAAGGAAGCTGCTGCTTCCGTTTGTCCCTTTGATATTGCCATAATACCTGCTCTAACTATTTCAGCTATGAAAGCAGATGTATATAATGCTAGGGCTAAAGTAAGAGCAAGAAAAGAGTTTCTTAAATGGATTCCATCTTTAAAATTAAATCCTTTTAAATAGGGATATTCAAGAGATATAGGGCTTCCAAGTGCAAAAAATAAGATTGTGGATGGAAAGATTAAAATAGCTATACTTACCAAAAATGTAGGAAAACCTTTTCCAGTTTCTCTCTTAAGTTTATTTGTATATCTCTTTAAAAAAATAATTGAAATCACCGATAGTATAAAGACGAATACTATCCAATAAGAACCTTCATTAAATATAGGCGCTGGGAAATACGTACCTCTGTTGGTAATTGCAATACTGTCAGAGAATAACATAGTAGCTTGTGGGTCAGTCCCCTTAAATGCTTTTGGAGCAGGTGTAAATTCAGTAAGAAGTGCAAAAACCATTACAATCCAAAGCAATACTGGAACGTTTCTAAATCCCTCAATATATGCAGACATTAGTTTGGCTACCAACCAATTTTTAGACAGCCTTAGTATACCTACAAATAATCCTAATATTGTAGCTATGAAACAACCAACTAAAGCAACAAGTATTGTATTTAAAATTCCAACTACAGCAGCTCTGCCATGAGTGCTGTCACTAGTGTAAGGTATTAAACGCTGATTTATATCATACCCTGCCCTTAGGAATAAAAAGTTAAAGCTTACATCCTTACCTAACAATGCTAAATTCTTTAAAGTATTATCAACTAACCAAAAAAATACAGCTACAAATATTATAAAAGTGATTACTTGAAGTGATGTGCCTCTGTATCGAGTATCACTTAGTAACATTCCAATTTTAAATTTTTCTTCAGTTGGTGGAGAAGAAGCTTTCATAATAATGATTATATTCCGAAATATGAAAGGTAGTAAAGGGCGTCAAAAAATGACGCCCCTTATAATTTGAATATTATCTAAATGGTGGCGAATAAAGGATACCACCTTTAGTCCAAGAAGCATTCACACCTCTTTCAATATTAATACCGCTTGTAGCGCCTAGGTTATTTTCAAAAATTTCACCATAGTTACCACCTGCTTTAATTGCATTATACATTGCATTCTTTGGAAGACCTACCATTGCTAAAATATCATCGTCTCCTGTTCCAAGTAGTCTATGTATTTCAGCATCCTTAGTGTCTTTCCAGCTATCAATGTTAGCTTTTGTAATGCCTTTTTCTTCAGCAATAACTAAGGCATTTAATACCCATCGACCAATATCAGCCCAATTATCATCACCGTGTCTTACGAGTGGACCTAATGGTTCTTTGGAAATAATCTCAGGTAAAACAAGGTGGTCATCTGGATTTTCTAAGTTAACTCTAGTACCATGAAGAGCAGAAGCGTCAGTAGTATATGTATCACAAGCACCTGCTAGATACTGCTGTTGAGATTCTGCATTATCTGCAGTTGGTACAGGCTCATAGCTCATTCCATTTTCTTTAAAATAGTCAGCGAGGTTAAGCTCAGTAGTTGTTCCCACTTGGATGCATACAGTTGCACCATCTAATTCTAAAGTGGAATTTACACCAAGGTCTTTCTTCACCATAAAACCTTGACCATCATAATAATTAACACCTAGGAATGTTTGTTTTAGGTCAGTATCTCTACTGTAAGTCCATGTTGTATTTCTTGCAAGAATGTCTACTTCACCAGCTGCTAGAGCAGTAAATCTTACAGCAGAAGTAAGACCAACAAATTTAACAGCCATTGGATCACCAAAAACTGCTGCAGCTAATGCACGACAGTAATCAACGTCAAAACCTACATCTTTTCCAGAATCATCAATTGTAGCAAAACCAGGAGCACCAGTTGATACACCACATAACAGATTTCCACGTGCTTTGACATCATCTAATGTCACAGAATGACCGCCTGAAAAAGCGGCTTGTCCGCCTACAATCAGAATAATTGTAGACAAGATCATAAAAAGTGATTTTCTCATAATTTCCCCTTATTAAATTAAAAAATCTATAAATTTAAAATCAAAATAATTCGTGAATTATATGTATTAATAAAACTTTTTCTACCCTTTATTTAATATTTAATAAAAAGAAAAAAAATTGTTATTTTTCAATATGTTAAAAATATAAATAGAGAAGATAAAAATTTGTACTAAGTTTTATAACTACCTTTTACCAGTTAAGTGATTCTTATTAAAACATCTTAGCTAATCAATTTAAGGTGTTTATAAATTCACACGAGACCAAAAACTTTTTCTTTTTGTATTTATCATCTTCTAATTGTTCTGGAATTGTGCCCCATTTTGAGCGCTGCCACTCCTCATCAACTTTTGACAAAGACCATCCCTGATTAGGTAAAATTTTTTTCTTTAAAATTAATAATCCAATTATTAAAGAGCTGGTGAATGTTACTATTTCACTGAAAGCTGTTAACGAGAAACAATCTAATTTATTTATCTCATTAAAAAAAATTTTTTGATTAGTTAACGGTTGTTTAATTGGCATTAAACTATTAGAAATTTTAAAATTTAATTTAAATTCGCCTTTTGTCCAATCTAATAGTTTGTTCCATCTTTTTGACTGTAATTTTTCAAGTTCTGTACCTAAACCATCTCTATAAAATAGTAAATCTGTCATTCCATATTCAATAAGTTTTTTTTGAAGAATAACTTGATCCTCGTAATCTCTATCTATTGATGCAAAACAAATTTGAGTGATTGGCATATTATGAAAATTAATATCATCATCTATATTGGTCCACTCTTTTAGTAAATTTTCTGCAATTGTTTTATTTGAAATTAAGAAATCTTTTTTTTGAGGAGTTTTAAGTATATGTTTATCTAGAAGGATACCAAACTCTGAGTTTATCTTAATTAGCTCTATAGATTTCCAAAATTTTTTTTTCTTCCACACCATTTTTATTCTCAATTAACTTAAAACTGGTCAATTTCATCAACATGCAAAAATTTTTTCATATGTATAGGTGGTGGACATTTCACATTGATTAATTTACCAGATATTGGGTTTTGAAAAATTATACCTCTCGCATGTAATTGAAGTTTATCTTTGCTATTATCTATAACCAACTGTGATTTTTTTGTATACTTCTTATCCCCAATAATTGGATAACCAATAGCTGCTAGCTGTTTTCTTAATTGATGCTTTCTACCAGTTACAGCAAAAAGATTTAACAAAGAAACATTTTCTTTATCTACCATTAATTCTTTATAAGTTGAAACCATTTCCTTATCCTCTGGTTCCAGAAAAAAAAACTTAGCATTATTATAATCTTTGTTAAGGTTATATCTATATAATATATTTTTTTTTAGGATAGACTCATTTTTTTGAGGGTTATATAAAATTCCTATTTTATGTTTTAGTGGTTGATTTACTAAAGCCCAATATGATTTTTTTATCTTTCGCTCAATCATTAATTTAGAGAATGCGCTTGCACTTTTGGGGGTTTTAGCAACTACCAAAATTCCAGATGTATCTTTGTCTAATCGGTGAACTAACTTTGGGATTGGATAATCTTTTTTTGAAAAAAAAGGAAGTATTCCATCTAAATGAATTGTACCTAATTTTGATCCACCTTGAACAGCCAAACCGAAGGGCTTATTAAATATTATGTAGTATTCGTCTTCATATACTATACTCTTTTTTATTTTATTAAATAATTCTGCTTTTTGTTTGGTAAAAATTTTGTCATTTTTTTGATTTTTTTTTCGAATAAAGTTTGGAATCCTAATTATTTGATTTTCTATTAATTTAAAATTTGGTTTTACCCTAGAGCTATCAACCCTTATTTGACCAGTTCTACATAATTTTTCCATCATAATTTTTGAAACATGACTAAAACGGGAATTAATCCATTTATCTAGTCTTTGACCATCTTCTTCATTAGTAACAACAAATGGTTTAATATGATCAGTCATTTTTAGGTATATTCCGTTTAATTTCATTATCCGGTTGCTGAATCTTATTCCTTAGTTTTGAGAAATATAAAACTCTTTTTTTTAATTCTCTTTCATAACCTCTCTCTATAGGGTGATAGAATATTGGTCGCTTAATTCCATCTGGAAAATAATTTTGACCTGAAAATCCTCCTTGGAAATCATGATCATATTTATAACCAAGACCATAACCAAATGAGTCCATTAATGCAGTTGGAGAGTTTAAGATATGTCTAGGTGGTTGTTCTACACTATATTTTTTCGCAAACTTCTGTGATTCTTTTTCAGCTAAATAAACAGAATTTGATTTTGGAGATAAAGACAATGCAATTACACTCATTACTAATGCAATATCGCCTTCTGGAGAACCTAACCTTTCATATGATCTCCATGAGTCCAATACCTGTTTTTGAATGTCAGGGTTTGCGAGGCCAACGTCTTCTAAGGAAATCCTTAACAACCTCCTAAAAATAAAATTGGGATCTTCACCAGCATTAAGTGCTCTTGCTAACCAAAAAAGTCCTGCATCTGGATCGGACCCTCTTATAGATTTATGAATAGCCGAGATTAATCCATAGTGATTATCCCCAGATTTGTCATGTTTGGGAATATTCAAAGATAGCACTTCTTTCAATTCATGAATACTAATTTTCCTATTGAGCGAGAAAATTTGTTCTACAAAATTGATTAGAATTCGAGCATCACCTCCACTCATTTGTATTAAAAGTTTTATGGCGTCATTTTCTAGAAGTAATTTATTTTGAGATAATTTTTCAGCTCTTAAAATAATTTTTTTTAAAGATTCCTCTGATAATACATTTAATTGATATATAAATGACCTTGATAAAAGTGCTGAATTTATTTGAAAACTTGGGTTTTGTGATGTAGCACCTATTAATCCTAGAATACCACCTTCGACAAATGGTAAAAACATATCCTGCTGAAGTTTGTTAAAGTAATGGAATTCGTCAACAAATAAAATTAATTTTTTTCCTTTTTTTAATAGATCTTTACCTAATTTGAATATTTCTTTTAAATCACTAGTTCCTGAAGAAACAGCACTTATTTCATGAAAGTAAATTTGTTTTAATTCTTTTGGAATAACCCTAGCTAATGAAGTTTTTCCAGTACCTGGGGGACCCCACAAAATTACTGAAGATAAGTTATTATTTTTTATAATATTATTAAGTGGACCAGCTTTACTTGTAATATGATCTTGCCCAATAAGATCTTTCATTCTTTCAGGACGTAATTTATTTGAAAGAGATTGTGATTGATTATCAACAGCTGATGTATCATTAAAATCAAATAAATCACTCATTATAGATCATAACTAAACCAAATAGTGAGCATTTTATTTTCTAAAAAATATTCTTCAATATAAAAATTATTCTTCGGTCTTATTTTCTATAGTTTCCTGTAGCTCTTTATCTTTAGCACCCTTAGCAGAAGCATCACGATCGACCAACTCAATAACAGCCAAAGGAGCAGCGTCTCCATATCTAAAACCAGCCTTTAATACTCGTGTATAACCCCCATTTCTTCCTTTGTATCTAGGGGCTAAAGTTTCAAAAAGTTTGATAACTGCTGAATTTTGCTTCAAACGTGATATGGCTTGCCTTCTTGAATGTAAAGAGCCTTTTTTACCAAGTGTTATATACTTATCTACAATCTTTTTTAATTCTTTTGCTTTTGGAAGTGTAGTTTGTATTTGCTCATGTTCAATTAAAGAACACACCATATTT
>MDTB01025454.1_pt1 | contig 10997 bp, 11 predicted proteins | sample 811161 | NCBI WGS metagenome assembly MDTB01 (sample SAMN05326650, study PRJNA326480) | marine metagenome | isolation source: seawater | place: Mediterranean Sea | collected 2009 | reverse complement strand
CGTTATTTATTAAATAAATTTGATTCAATGAACGAGCTCTATAAAATTGTATCATCATCAATGCTCTATTGGTTTTCTCAAAAGAAATGGTTCCTATTTAGTATTTTAACTGGAATGCTCTTAATATCAATTGGACCTCCTGTTGATTTTGTATATCCCAATGGAGAACCTAATATACCAGGATATCATAGTCTCATTATATTGTTAATGGTTTTTCTCCTGATTGCTTTTGAACCAATACCATTCCCCGCAATAGCGCTATTAACACTAGTATTGCAAGTGTTGCTCGGTGTAGCTGAACCTGATGTAGTTGCAGCATCTTTTATGAATGATGCTGTTCTATTTGTAATGGGATCTTTGATGTTTGCTATTGCTATTGTACATCAAGGGTTAGATATAAGATTAGCAAAAATCATTATACGAATGTTTGGTAAGAGCAAGAGACTGTTTCTTGCAGGGTTGATGACTATTTCTGCAATCCTTTCATCTTTTTTAGGAGAACATACGATTATTGCAATTATGCTACCAATAGGATTGTCAGTCATAAAAAATATAGATACAAAACAAACCGATGGAAGGAATGCTGTGCTGCTTACTCTATTTTCTGTGGCATATGGTACAATCATTGGATCTATTGGAACTCCATCTGGTGGAGCTCGTAATGTAATTATGATTAATTACTTACAAGAATTTAGTGATGTTCCTATTGATTATTGGGAATGGATGAAACATGCCTATCCTATATTGATAGTCCAGTTAGTTGTAGCATATTTTATATTACAATTTGCATTCCCAACCAGCTTAAAAAATATTGAACTTCAGGGATACAAGAAAAAGGTAGCAAAGTCAAATACGAAAAATAATATAAATCATTTGTTCTCGTTTATTATCATCTTATCTATTGTTGCTAGTTGGTTTTTGTTTAATGAAGAGTTTGGTTTAGGAATTATTGCACTGTGTGGAGCGTTGATTTTTATGATTTTTGGAATGGTATCATGGGAAGTCATCAATAAAAATACAAATTGGGGGGTTATTCTTTTATTTGCAGCAACTATCTCGCTAGGATTTCAAATCAACGAAACAGATGCAGCATCTTGGATGGTAGGAAAATTCAATGAATTATTGTCATTATTGCCAGAAAATAACTTGAATATCAGCTGGTCTTTTATGGCAATTCTTACAGGCTTAACTGCAAACTTCTTTACAAGTTCAGCCACTATTTCATTGTTAGGTCCAATGGCTATTGAATTACAACCTTCTGATATTTCTTTTGCTCTATCGGCTGCAATTGCATCAGGATTCTCATTTCTTACTGTTATTTCATCTCCCACTGCAATGATTATTTACTCTACAGGACTTGTTAGCACAAAAACTTTTTTTAAAGTTGGTCTATTGATGTTTATTAGCTCAATTGCTATTTTATATTTAATGTCAAAATTTTACTGGGTAACGCTGTGAATATATTAATTGCAATCGGAGGAAAAGAATACTCTAAACCAACATTGGATCTTGGAATGAAAGTTGCAAATGCATTTGAAGCAACAACAACTATCGCATATGTAGGTAAAAAAATTAGTCAATTTTCTGAAAAAGATGTTAGTGTTGTACATCAGAATTTAGATGATAGAGAATTATATAGACCAGGTGTGAGAACATTAGAATGGGCATATGATTTCCTAGAATCAAGAAATTATATTAACAAAAAAGATCCCAATGTCACATTTAATGATCATTTAATTATTGATGAAGAGAATTCTAGAATGCGCGTTCTATTAAAAGGAAGTCATTCAAACAAAATTGATTTAATCTTACGTACTGGTGAAATTATTGATCAACTTCGATCAGAGGTTGAGACCAATGGGCAAGATATTACGATTATCGGTGGTGGTGGAAACAAAGGCATGCATCATAAGCTTGTACAATTTATTGATAGTTCTGTCATGGTTGTCAAAAACTATTCAGTCAATAAAAAGTATAAAATTTTATTACCTGTCAACAATTCTGTCGGATCAAATAAGGCTATTGATATTGCTCAACAGTTTGCAAAGTCTAAAAAATTATCTGTAGAGATTATAACGATATTAGAAAATAAACCTTCTGATGATAAGCTAAAAAATATATTAAATAAAACTGAAAAGAGATTCACAAAAGCAGGTATCAAAAATACTGCGATGGTTCTTGAAGGAAGTCCTGTAAAAAATATTGTTCAATATGCAAAAGATGATAGTCTTGTTATGCTTGGAGTTTCTCCAAAAAATCCTATACTAAAATATTTTTTTGGTAGCAAGCCAATTAGTATTGCTCAACAATGCAACTGTCCAGTATTAGTTGCTAAATAAGTGCGTTTAATACGTCGTCATAGTCTGGCTCATGTCCAGTCTGATCTACTAACTGGGTATAACCCACTGTACCATCAGTATTGATAATAACAACTGATCGAGCTAATAGTCCTTGAAATTTTCCATTCATATGTAACACGCCATAATCATTTCCAAAATTATGATTGCGCATATCTGAAAGAAAAGTAACATTATCTAAGTTATTTGTATCGCAGAATTGTTTTTGATTAAATGCTAGATCTTTAGATATACACAAGACTTGAGTGTTATCCATATCGCTAGCGAGCTCATTAAACTTGTGAGCAGAAGCTGAACATACTGGAGTATTTAAGCTAGGATAAATATTTAATACCAATCGCTTTTCTTCAAAATCTTTTAAACTCATATTTACCAATTCATTATTTGCTAATAAAAAATCTGGTGCTTCAGATCCCACTTCAGGAAGTACTCCTGAAAGGTCTACTACTTGTTCTCCCAATTTTACTTTGGTCATATTTATTCCTTTTATTTTTTAAAAACCTTTAAATTAGATTTAAATTTAATAATGTTAAAACAATGTAATAGGAGTTTTTTATGAGCGATAACAAGAAATTTATCTTACCAGCACTACCTTATAATGCGAGTGATTTAGCACCAACAATATCATCGCAAACTGTAGATCTACACTATGGCAAACATCATCAAGCATATTTCAATATGCTTAATACGTTTGCTGAAGGTACAAAATTTATGGATATGGATTTAAATGAGGTTGTAGTAAAAAGCTTTGAAGAAAATAACAAGAAAGTGTTCAATAATGCGGGTCAGGCTTGGAATCATATCCTCTATTGGGAGCAAATGACACCAGGTGGTAGCAATACACCAAGCGGAAAATTATTAGATAAGATTAATGATTCTTTTGGAGACTATGAAACATTCAAAACTAACTTTACACAGCAAGCTGTTGGAGTGTTTGGTAGTGGATGGGCATGGCTTATTGAAAAAGATGGTAAGCTAGATTTAAGAGGATTGCCTAATGCTGAAAATCCATTAGCTCATGGTGAACATACCTTAATGGGTATAGATGTATGGGAACATGCTTACTATTTAGATTATCAAAACGTTAGACCTGATTATGTAAAAGCAGTTTTAGATAATCTGATTAATTGGGATTTCGTAGCTGATAGATTAGGTTAACTAACATTTACGATATAAAAAAAGGCGAATAGTGTTATTCGCCTTTTTTTATTAATGTATAATATAATACTATTATGGTTGCCCTTGCCCTGTGCTTACAGTAGCGCTAATAACCAATGATAGTGTATCCATATCTTGACTCAAAGTAAATGGAGTTGCATCAGCATAAAAAATAAACTGACCAGTACTTGCAAACATATTTCCACTATGTGTACCCCAGATATGTTGATTTGTTTGTGGATTAGCATCATTTGGATCCATCCATGAGATTGATGCTAAAGCATAGCTATCAAAATCTAGCTCTTCAAAAACAATACTAAGAACACCTGACTGCAATTGACCGCTTGTTACAACAACACTTTTGTATGGTGCTCCTGATGGTGGCCATGTTTTATCAAGAGAAACAAAAACGGTTCCTTCTGATGGCCATGCTTCAGGGTTTGCAATATTAATTGTAAGGTTTAATGTTCCACTTGTTGGTGGATCGCTATCACTGTCTTCACATGATACAAAAAAAATCATAGAAAGAGCTAATATAGCAAATGTAGTTTTAGTTAATATATTCATTTGATTCCCCTTTTTTTTAAAATAATTCATCGAATTTTAATATTGAAAAAATTTACTGACAAGTCTTTTTGAGATTAAGTCTCACTCAAAAGATTTTTCATATATAATACTGACAAGCCTTCCCGGCATTGGATAGTCTTGAATTAACTCATACTCTATATCAAAAATATTAGAAACTTTGAGAGAAATCTTACTATCTGTGAACTGATAACTTCCTATATAATTAAATAATAATAGTGCATCTAATTTTTCAATAGGAAATCTTATTTCATTGCCATCATATTCACGATCTTCGCTTAAAAAATCTTGATAATCCTGATCTGATTGATATCTCATGGATATGATATTGCTTATCTTGCCCTTCTTATATTTGATACTAGAAACCAATTTATGCTTTGGGCGATAAAGAATAGGATCCATATCATTGATATCTTCTACTTTCAAATAAGTATAGCCGAGATTCATACTAAGATTATTGTTAAAGCTATAATTAATATTTTTTTCTAAGCCAAATGAACTGATATCAGATCTATTGCGAGCAACAACCGGTAATCCATAAACAAAATCAATCATATCATTATATCTATAATAAAACGTGCTTGCAGAAAAAGACCAATCAGATAAATTTGATCGATTGTAGTCTATATCCAATCCATAGAGCTGTTCAGGTTTTAAATTTGGATTGCCTTGTGTATACAGTCCATAGTCGCTTGCATACTGCAAGAACATCTCTGACAAGGATGGAGACCTAAAGCCCTTACTTAATGCAAAATTCCATGTCGAATAATCATCTTGCTTATATGTCAAATTAACTTTTGGAGAAAAATCGCTAAAAACCTTATTGCTGTATACTGCTCCACGATCAATCACTCGATAATCTAATCTTAACCCTACTCCAAGTAGTAATTTTTTACTTAACACAATTCTATGCTGAGCAAATATTCCTGCAGTTAATTGTGTTGGATTGCTATATACATCTTTGTAAATAGAAATATCTGATTGCTCCATAATAACGTCGGAACCAACAATAAAATAAGATTGATTATTGAATAGTTTTTGGTATTCTGCTCTAAGATTTAAGCTTATATCATTATAAAATGTATCGTCTTGATTTTCATCCTCTGGTGTATCTGACCTATCATTATAATGCGTATAAAAATGATTAATACTAGCAGAGTAGACTAAGTTATTGTTATTACGAAGAGCTTGCTTTTTAAATAGCTGAAAATAAATAGAATCTCTATCTGATAAACGATATGATATAAGACTAGGTCTTTCTTCTGCTGAAAACCCTGGCTGTCCATTTAATGATCGATTGGCTATTAAGGAAATAGAAATATCCCTTTCTTTGTTATATATTTTTGTATAAAAATTATTTTGCTCATATTGAGAATTAAATCGATGACCATCTCCTTTTTTGTACTGCAATAACGTTGTATATGCGATATTATTATTCATACTATTCATTGTCAGGTTCATATCTTTCTTATTAAAACTTCCAAGAGTGACTTTAGCGCTGGAAAATTCATTTGAATAATTTTTAGTCACTAGATTAATAATTCCACCCATCGAATTTTGACCATACAAGGAAGATACTGGGCCTTTTACAATCTCTATTCTATCTAAGAAGTCTAGTGGCATACCATTCCAGTCAATAGAGCCTGAGTAAGGCATACTAATTTGAAATCCATCTAACAATACAAGTACTCTATTATTATAACCTCCCGGCTTATAGTCAGATGAACCACGAATAGAAAAATTTGCATTACGCCCATTATTATGCTCCATCTGAACATCAATTCCTCCAACATTTCTAAATAATTCAGATATAGTCTGATAGTCATGTTCTGTGATATCTGTATTTGAAATATTTTTAGTCAAGTAAGGTAGGTGCTTTGAAGGAAAGCGACCCATAACATTTAATGTTTTTGCTAGAATAAATTCATTTTCTAATTGAATAGATAAATTTAAGACATCACGATCTAGATTTATCTCTACATATTGATCTTGATATCCAATAGCACTGACAATTAAACCATATACTCCAGATTCCAGTTGAGAAAAATTAAATAATCCATCTCTATTCGATGCTGTACCAAAATCAGTGCCCTTAATAGTAATATTAACATCTGATATTGGGTTGAATGTATTTTTTGAGATAATCTTTCCAGATAAATCAAAATCTTGTGTAAATAAAAAAGATGTTAAAAAAATGAATAGTAGTTTTTTCATGAAAATTTTCCAATTTTTATTGTTTAGAGCTAGTAATAATATCAAAGGAAAAATGTATTTGCAAGTAGTTTGAGATAAAGTCTCAATACTAATTAAGTTTGCAACGTTTCAAACTTATATTAATTTAAATCATGAATATAGATAAATATAAAAAAACTGCACTTATTATTGATGGAGAATTTCCTAACAATAAAAAAATCATTGGCCAGATTAAATGCTCTGATATCATCATTGCTGTAGATGGAGCCGCTAACATCCTTATAGATAATGGAATTATTCCTAATGTAGCTGTCGGAGACTTTGACTCAATCGATTCATCTAGGAAAGACAATATTACTACTATTGTTCATACGAAAAATCAAAATAAAACAGATCTAGAAAAAACATTAGACTGGTGCATTGATCATAATTACCTATGTTTATCTATTTTTGGAATATCAGGAAAAAGTGAGGATCATTTTCTAGGAAACTTTTTTATTATTAACGAATATGCAGACAGTATAGATTGTATAATCTATACAGACCACTCTACTATTACTCCTTGTATAGGAAAAACAATATTCAAATCTTTTAATGGAGAAACAGTGAGTATTGTTAGTTTCGAACAAGAAAATAAGGTTACATCAACAAATTTAGAGTATCCTTTGGATGCATATAAACTATCTCCTTCTGCCAGAGCAATAAGAAATAAATCGTTAGGAAAAACTTTTACAGTTGAATCTTCTGATAAAGTAATGGTTTTTCAGATAAAAGATAAATTATAAGCTTGCAGTTGTTGCTAAGCTATTAGATTTAGCTCTTAATAATAAAGCTTCTTGTGCTAATTCACTATTTTTTCCTGACCATGCTTTTAAGGCATCTTGCTGTAATGCTCGTCCATAAGAAAACGTTACATTCCAATTAGTATTATGCTTGTTCATTTCATTTAAATGCAATATAGCTAAATCATTTGATTGCCCTCCAGAAAGAAAAGCAATACCAGGAACATCTAATGGTACATTTTTTGTCAAGCACTCTAATGTTTTGCTTGCTACATCTTGTATACTTGCTTGATGATTGCAATCATATCCCGACAATACCATATTTGGTTTAAGAACTATTCCTTTCAAATCAACATTATGTTGTGCGAGTTGATCAAAAACAGTATTAAGTACTCTATCGGTCACATCAAAAGATGTATTAATTGTATGGGAACCATCCATTAATACTTCAGGCTCTACTATTGGAACTAAATTACCCTGCTGACATAATAAGGCATAATTTGCTAATCCTTTTGCGTTTGCAAGAATACATTTTTCTGAAGGAATATTCTCTCCAATTGTAATTACAGATCTCCACTTTGCAAAACGTGCACCTAAAGCATAATACTCTCCAAGACGCTCAGCCAATCCGTCTAATCCTGTTGTATTTTTTTCGCTTGAACCTTCTTCTAACGGCTGAGCTCCAGTATCGACTTTGATTCCTGGTAAAATATCTTTTGATTGTAAATAGTTTGGAATAGCAATATCTGTTCCAGTAATATTCTGTCTAAAAGTTTCATCAAACAAGATAATACCACTAATATACTCCTCTAATCCTGGCGCTGTAAAAAGAGTACTACGATAATTGCATCGATTATTAGCTGTAGATTCTACTCCAATACTTTCAAATCGTTTTGTGCATGTTCCGGTACTTTCATCAGCAGCTAAAATTCCTCTTCCTTTTTTGACCATTCTATTTGCAATACTATGCAATTCAGACATTATACTCCCCCTAAATCATATTTATTATTAATCAATTTGATTTCTCCTGTTCCTCCAAATATTATTTTTGAAGAAACGGTTACTTTATCAGTGTCAAACTTAACACCAGGCACCCATCCTGTGCAAACACCGCTTGCTATAAAAAATGTATCATCTGATGCACATAAATCGCTAGCAGTCCAAATCTGATCAATATCACTGCCAACCATTTCACGGGCTCTGCTCTCAAAATCCTTATCATAAAACACCAATTGTCCTTCGAAAAATCCTCCTAATGCTCTGACTGCAGTAGCAGTAATAACTCCTTCTGGAGCTGCGCCAATACCATACAATAAATCTATATCACCCTCTACAGCCCTTAATCCGCCAGTCACATCACCATCACCAATTAAAATTGGGCTGACTCCACATGACCGTATTGATCCAATCAAATCTTTATGGCGATCTCTGTCCATAACGATTACCTTTATATCTTTTACTTCTTTATTTAATACCTCTGCAGTAGCAATCAAATTTTCTTCAACAGTTTTTTTAAGCCCAATATGGCCTTTTAATTCTTTTCTTCCGCATAGCTTATTCATATATGTATCAGGAGCATGCAGTAAAGATCCTGAAGGTGCACCTGCCAAAACAGCAATTGAATCTGGTAAATCAAATGCGCAATGGTTTGTACACTCAAGTGGATCTACTGCAATATCAATTCTAATATCGCTATCTTCATTACCTAATTTTTCTCCAATAAATAACATAGGAGCTTCATCTCTTTCGCCTTCTCCAATTACCACTGTAGTCAATATATCTTGCTTGGTCAGAACAGATCGCATTGCTTCTGTAGCAGCTTGATCAGCCTTTTTTCCATCTTTACATCCTCGTAAGCGCGCTGCAGCAATTGCTGCTCTTTCAGTAGCTTCTAAAAATGGTTTATAATGTTTTGATATCTTATTCATTTAACAAATCTATTAGCTTAAATAGTTCTTCAATTTGCTCTGGAGTAGAATATCCACCAAACCTTCCTTTTACTATTCCGTTCTGATCGAGAACATAAATATAGCAACTCTTTTTACTTCCAATACCCAATGACTTATAATATTGCCTTAAAGGGCCATAGTAGGTAACAGTAAAATCATGTAATGGTTTTGGCACTCCACCGCGCATACCCCCGTCAATCCAATCACGTGCCATTCTCCATTGACCTCCCAACATAGGAATCTCATAATACTGGACAGCTTTATCAATGCCATATTTTGGTAATAGCTCATCAGCCCAAGTATTAATACATAATTGTGCCCTTTGTTTAAATGCTACTGAAAGTACCGCCACTCTTCCATTAATGTCTTTTGGAAAAATAACTTCATTATTCGATAGAGAAATTCCTTTAATGGTTGGAAATTTTTTATTTAACACATCGTCAGATGAATAAATAGTGCTTGAAAAACACAAAGTTATGATAGTTAATAATAACGCTTTTTTCATTTATTTTTTCCTTTTTAAAAATGAGATTATAAGTATAGCAATTAGTGTTAATGTTTTCATTTAGATTTTTTCTCACCAAAATAGAATGGCAAATATAATATATAAAAAATAACTGCAACTAAAGGAAATACAGGGAATACATGCCAAGGAGGTGCTGGAAATAAACTCATCAATGATGCTCCTTTAGGTGCGCTCGTTAAATACCATAAGTTTGCTTGGTATTTAATCTCTGTACCTATTACCTCATTTATAAATTCATTTATACCGTACATAATTGGTAATAAGATTAACGAATATTTTAGTGCATTAATAAGAGAACCAAATGTTATTTTTTGTTTGATGACTATAACAATATAAATAAGGCTAAAAAATAAGAGTCCATGGCCAAAAAATAATACAATAAAATTAAGATCTGGAAACGTAAACTCTACATCAGGTGTCAGCAAAGCCATTGTTCCTCCTCCAATTCCCCAGAAATAAGCGAAATCAAAGAATCTTTTTTCTCTTGTGAGTAAAAATAATCCTGCCGTATAGGAGGAAATATGACATGCATGCAATGGAATGGTATTTGTCCACTTATAATCACCTAACGCAATTAAATAGAGTGGTTTTAATAGCTCGTTCGCAATAAGAGAAAAACCTAAAATTTTTTCAAAAGATGTAAATGATTCTAAAGAATATTTATCTCTCATAAGAAGAGAGAAACCAAATGATATCATAAAAATAATTCCAAGAGTTAATAAATGAGTGATGCCAAATAAAATAAATTTATTTTCGCTACTAAAAATAGTTGATAATGTTTCGATATTCACAATCAGAAGAATCTAATAAAAGTTGAATGATAATTTCATCAAATTATATTTCCTAATGACAACTGGCATTATATTTTTTTAATCGCCAGTAATTATAAGGCCATGGCGTCAAAAATCCTACTAACAACATAATTGGTATTATCCACCAATGGAGTTGAACATCGCCTGTTAAGAGCACATGGGTAACGTTCATTGCTATTTCCATAGCAATCATTGATATAAAAGACATTCCAAGAGCCGTTTTAAGTGCTTCATTAAAATTCATTTGCCTACTTAAAATAAATGTTTCTAGTGCAATGCTTGTGAGTAAACCATTAATTATAGCAAGCGTGAAAATTGCTGCTGTTTCAAGGTCCTGTGGATTGATTGTCTTTAACTCCTCAATTATCTTTTGTAAGATTTCACTTCCAACATGCAAATCTTGTAGAAAGTAATAAAGTGTTGTATCAAAAATATCACTTGGATTATTTTTGAAGTAAAACATTGTCCCAAAATCTCCAATTGAACATCCCAAAAGACACCATGCAGTATTTTGTGCCGATTTTTTCCAAGTATGTTTACATTTCCAACTAATCATAATAGTATTAATTTAACAGACTTATATGAAAAAAAAATTAATTCTATTTATTGGTATCATTCTTATAATGGCATGGTAT
>MDTB01151147.1_pt1 | contig 10998 bp, 13 predicted proteins | sample 811161 | NCBI WGS metagenome assembly MDTB01 (sample SAMN05326650, study PRJNA326480) | marine metagenome | isolation source: seawater | place: Mediterranean Sea | collected 2009 | reverse complement strand
TGTAGATAAATATAATTTATTTAATTTTTCAGTTAAATCATCAAAACCACCATAGTCTTTTATATAAAATTTAGCTAAAACACAATAACATATATCTTTATCTATATCCTCATTTGAATAAATATGTATTGGTATATTAATTTCTTTTAAAATGTTATATAATAATTTTGAAAATAAAAGTTCATTTTTTTGTTGTTTATTTACCGTATATCCCCAATCAGGGGCATCTTGTTTTAAATGTATACACTCTTTACTCCATGCACCATAAGAAAAACAAGTAACAATAGTTACTTTTTCAATGGTATTATTTTCAATAATACGTTTGAGTTTATCAATATAATTTTTATTTAAATACCAGTCTAACATAACCGCATCCCCCATTCTTAAATGAAGTACAATTTCTTTGTTGGTAGGTATTGGTAAGTTATTTTTTAAATTATAATTTTGTATACATTTTAGTAATAATGTATAATTTGGTGTAGATTTTTTATTAGTATTAAGATATTCATGTAAAATAGTATTTTTATATTTAGTGTCGTTTTTTACTTTTTGAATTCGATATTTCCATCTGTTTCCTTTTTTAAATATAATGTCACCTATTGCATAATCAGAATTATATTTTAAAATATGTATTTTTTTAATATACTTTTTTATTTTTATACTAAATTCAGACATTGCTATATTTTAATATTATATATAAAAGTATATTAAAAAACATAATATGGATATATAATTAAAGATAATATATTTCTGTATTACATATGAATAAATATGATAGAAAATTTTTTAAAGAAATGAAAGGTAATAGTCATCTTGATATTCGATATGGAAAAACCAATTTAACAAAATCTGTTATACATGCTAAATTAAAAGAATTGTTAAAACAAACAGAATATTTATTTAATAAAATACATATTCCTTGTATTATCATGCATGGTTCCTTAATAGGTTGGTATTTTGGTGAAAAAATGCTACCTTGGGATGATGATATAGATATTGTTATTTTAGACGAACATCGTGAAAAATTAAAAACGTTACATGGATTTCAAAATAACAATATTCTAATAGAAGTAAATCCTGTAATAGATACTATACAAAGAGACCCTTCAAATATTATAGAAGCTAGAATTATATGCAAGAAGACAGGGGTGTTTATTGATATTACTAATTTATCTAAAGGTAATATATTTCATATAGGAAATTCAAGTAGTTATCAAATATCCAAAACATTTAAACTTTATACTAAGTATAAACATACAGACCATTTTTTGTTTAAACCAGTAAAGTATCCCTATAAAGACCATTTTGATATTCAATATGAATTAAAGAAAGAAAATGAAATTACTATTACAGTAACACGAAAAGATAGAAATGATGGGTGGGGAGTTAATTTATATGTATATGGCTACGATAGTGATATGAAACCTCTTTATAATAAAAATACCATTCATTGTTTTAGTCCTCATCATTATCCTATTAAAGATATTTATCCTCTTAAACAAACTACATTTGAAGGTGTAACTGTATATGTTCCTAATAATGTAGAACCCGTATTAATGAGTGAATATGGAAACAATGTGATAAAACCTTTTTATAAAAATTATATATATAAAGAAGGTGTATGGAAATCTAAATAGTATTTAAATACAAATATGAGTTTTTTTTTCATATGTTATACTATATAAGATATGAGTAGAATAATAAAATTAACTAATATAAATAAAATTATAACAAAAGAAAAAATGGATATTTGTATTGTTTCATACGGTGGATGTGCAAGTAATACATTAGTTAAACGTTTAGAAGATAATGGTTATAAATGTAAAACTGAATCCTGGAAAAAGTTATTGTGTCATTGTCCTAAATTTATAGAGATTGATATCCCTATTATTTATATATTTGAAAATCCTATTAAGGCTTTTTTGTCTCAGAAAAGACGGAAAACTGTTTGGAGTGTAAATCAAGAAAAATTATCCAATAAGAAGCAGGTAAACGATAAATCAGATGAAAAATTATTAAGACTTATGATAAAACAATTCCTTAACTGGATTAAACATGAAGAAAATCCAAAAGTATTAATATTAAATACTAGTGAAATTTTTAATCATTCTATTGTAAATCGCTTACAGAGTTTTTTAAAAAAAAAAAATTTAAAACATTTTCCTGTTTTCTACAGGGAACCTAGTATTAATATAAATAGTATACAAAAACTAGATGATAGTTATATAATATTATTTAAGAAATATGGTTATTATATAAATAAGATAATTACAAAAGGTAATAAACTAATAACAAAAAGAATGACATCTTATTGTAATAGATTATTAAATAAACATAAACGGTTATTAACTACTATTAATGAAAAAGAATATCAATATAATAAACAATCTCCCTTTATTATGGAAAATACTACACTAGTGAAAGATTCATCGTTGGATTATTCTTCCAGCGATGACTCATTGTCCGATGATTCATGCTCTGGTGTGCCCTTGCTCGATGAATCTTTGTCCATAAATGTAGTATGGGAAGATGCTATGATGAATAATACAGATTATGTTTTAACAGAACCCATTACATTGTGTCTTGATATAAATTAATTTATAGTAGATACATAGTTTACCCAATATTTTAATAGTAAGGTATTTAATATGTTTTCTCTTTTGATTTTATCTGTAAAAAAATGATAATATCGATTATACCATTTAATTAATTTCTTTTGTGTTATTGTATATTTATTCCATTTTTTAACTATTACTACCGGTAATTCTGTTTTTTTATATATATCAGTATAAGGTTTATTTTCTCTTATAATAGGAATAACACCAAGTAATAATGCTTCCCATAATTTAGGATTAACGTCGAGTCCTCCACCATGAACACATAATGTAAACGTATAAGAAGCAAAATACTTAAGATAGTTCTCATACTTTTTTATAAGAGAATTATTAACACAATTACTTTTCCAATGGGTATTACACAAGGTGAGGACATGTTTTCTTTCTCTCCATTGATTTTTACCATCTCTACATTTGTTAAAATTGGTAATCAATAATGGTTTTTTATCACTTATATTTTCATATTGTAAATAAAAATTTAAATTAATATTACAGTCACGAGGATTAACTCCTAATGGTATCGGTTCTGCATTATATACATGTTCATCCAAATTTTCAATAAATAATTTATGGATCATATTATGCTTACCCAAATTTTTATAGGTTTTTACTCTATTATCAGTAACGTTCATAGAAAATTTTTTTCTCAAATCAGTATTGTTAGGGAAAGTGTAATCTGAACCTGATATGATTAGATTTATAGGTTTTGATAAATTTGGAAGTATATTATCAATGAAAATATTTATTAACATATTACTGTATCTTGTATTAATAAATATAGTATTTGCCTCTTCTAATGGTTTATTATATATAATGTGGGTCTTATTTAATAAAATAATATCCATATATTTAGCTAATCCCGTTGCTTTATTTTTCTTATACTGAAACATTCTTGTATTTAATAACTCTTCCATTATTATATTTATCTAATATAAATAAATTATTAAAATGTATAGTTAACACAAATTTTAATATCTTAATGTAAAACTTAAATTTTTTTTAGATACTTTATGACGATTTATATAATTATTAGTTATTATATTTTGGCGATTACTTGTTGTAAGTTTATTAGAAAGTATTTGTTTAAAAATTGCTATATTATTTTTTAAATATGAACATAGTATTTTACGATAAGGTATATGTGAAATATGTGTATGAATACTATAATGATTTGCTAATTCACTTACTATTATATTATTTACTATAAAATGTTTATCTATATTATAATATAATTTAGCTATAAAAGACAATAAAATATCTTCACCATTACCGTAAGGAATGCCCGTTTTATATATATCTTCAACTAACGGTTTACAAGTAAAAAATAAACTACATAAATATTTATCACATACCAATAATCGAGTTAATACTATATCACAATATTGTGATTTATATGGTAAATTATAATAATGACTATCACTTTCCATATTTCTTCCTTCGAATCCTACAATTCTATTTGGATTTTCTTCATAACTATGAAGTAATTTAGTTAAATTATCGTGATCAATGAAAATATCATCGTCCATAATAATAAGTTTATCGGTAGATGCAGAAATGCCTCGCAAAAACCGTAAATCCAATCCGTATACAAAATTTAAACTAGAATCATCGTAACATGTAACTTTTTTAAGGTCTTTAAATAATAATTGATTATTGGGATTACCATTACTGACTATAATATTAGTTATATATGGATGATTATGTAAACTGCCTATTATTTTAACTATATTTGCAGGACGTTTCCAATTTAAAATGATTAATGTATACTTGTATTTCATATAATGTAAAAATATATGAAATATTCATTTTTAACAAATAAAATAACGAAATATATATTTTATGGGTTCAGGCATAAAAACCTGATTGTAATAATGAAATTCAATGTGTAAAGATAATATTTTTTTTGTATCTTTATTAACGTTTAACCAATTCATTATATTTTTCCAAGACATAGAAGTTATTGTATGAGGAACATTAATAAAGTTATCAAATGTAAATATATCATTGCTAAAATCTATTAATAATTTAGGATTTATAGCGGATTCTGATGTAATATTATTATAACTCATAAATATCTTTAGTGATTCATTATATAATGATAATGGTTGCTTATCTTTTTCTTGTTGTATCATATAATAATTAAATTTACTTACATTTACAAATTCACTGGGTGAATAAATATTGCAAGGAAAAAAACACTTTTTAAACGTTTCCTTTGTTAAAACTATAGGTTCTAATTGGATTGTATATGCAATAGTATTGGTTTTTTCATTATTATCTATATTTAAATTGCTAATAATAGCTACTGTAGTTGATATCAAGTTTAAATTGCTCATAATATTATAAAACACTATTTTATAATAATGGAAAAAGAACGATATAAAATCGCTATTTGTTTTTTTGGGTTAACACGTTCTTTAAAATACACTTTACCTTCTATCAAAAAAAATATATTTGATGTGCTTAAACGTAATAATATATCTTATGATGTATATTTACATACGTATGATTTAAAAGGTCTCACGAATAAACGTAGTGGAGAAATAAATTGTCCATTAGATACAGAAGAATGGAAGCTACTTAAACCCATTGCTCATAAAATCACAAATCAAGGAGAATTTGATAGATCTTTTAATTGGGAAATGTTATTTAAGCACGGAGATATATGGAAAGATGGTTATAATAGTATTAAAAATGCAATAAGACAACTAAATAGTCTAAAAGAAGTTACTCACCTTTGGAAAAATAAACCTAAATATGATTATTATATATATATCCGTCCTGATTTATATTTTGTAAACGAAATTGATGTTAATGATATTATTCAACACATAAATATAGATAATATTATTGTTATTCCTTATTGGGCAAATTATAGAGGAGGTTTTAATGATAGAATTGCTTATGGAACATTTAATGTTATGCAAAAATATGGTAATCGTATTAATGATATAGCAGTCCATTACAGTAAACATTCACCCAAAAAACCATACCACTCTGAAAGATATTTAACAACCATAATACGTAATTATCATATATTTTTACGATATTGTAAATTAAGAGCTATTCGTATAAGAGCAAATGGAATATATGAAGATAAAGACCTAGTAATGTTTAAACGATATTTAACTTAAATGCTTTTTAAATAAACATCCGTGTGATGATAAATTATCTATAGAACGTATTTTACGAACATTTTGTTCTGTGCAATCACTCATCCATATTTTTATAATACAAAAGGATTTTTTTGGTGATATAGTTATTCCTGTTATTTTTTTTATAAAATTTGAGTCTTTACTCAAAGAATTACCTACTACCATACAACACAATTGGTCCCAAACCTGTTTTACATGATTATTATTTATTTTATAAGAAAAACATCCACCATTACAATTTGCTTTATCCTCCCACATTGGTTTAATACCTTCACGCATCATAAACATCATACAGTTTTTTACTAATACATCTGGTAAGCAATCTAATATAGCAATCATTTCTTCTACATTTGATACTTTAAGTATAGTCTTGTAACTGTTCATGGTCCAATCGGTATCATGTGGTAAATGAGCCCAAAAGACCCATTTATCAGAAAGTGAATGGAATTTTGCCACAGTTTCTTCTGACATTATAAATATATATATTGATTTTTTTTTAATACACTTTTTAATTATATATTTATGAAAATAATGGTTTTCCGTTTTCAAAATGACCTACTGCCTCTCCAACATCACCGTCTATTGTGCAACTATAAATATCGCCATTTTTTTCATTCGTCGTATAATATACGGTGTCATCAATATTTATTTCAAATACTTCCTCTTCCTCTTCCTCTTCCTCTTCCTCTTCCTCATCCTCTTCCTCATCCTCCTGGGGTTGTGATCCTGAATCCTCCTCTTCCTCTTCCTCTTCCTCTTCCTCATCCTCCTGGGGTTGTGTTCCTGAATCCTCCTCTTCCTCTTCCTCATCCTCCTGGGGTTGTGATCCTGAATCCTCCTCTTCCTCCTCTTCACTTGCATCCAATCGAATAACCTCTTGATGAAAATTAGTTCTATCTAGAACAACCACTTGTTCACTATCATCTTCTAGACTTTGGGATACTGAATCATTGTCTTCATCTACTTCTTCTGATTCATCATGTTGAAAATGTGTATGTGTGCCGGTTGCAATACCTACGGCACCCAAACCTGTAATTTTCATTTTACGTGTTATTTGCAAATCACTTTCGTTATCTGAGATACTATGATTAGTATCAGAATCACAATCCGAACCCATAGACTCTTGCTTTATCATCATATCATGAAACGATTTAAAACTCATATCCATATTATCATTTAATTCTTTTTTAATATCTTCACGCACATCTGCCGATTCTTGTTTTTCATCTACACTGATGTGTATATTTTCACTTTCCAATCTACGTTTTAGTTCTTTATTTTCTTTAATAATTTTTTTAACCATGGGCAATTGCTTGATGATGGTTTCCATTTCACTTAGATTTTCTTCATACCCGGCATAATGTTTATTAATGGCACGCATAACATCCTTCATTACTGCTTCTTTATCTACAATCAACGACATATTACTTATCTATATGTATTATCGTTTAATATAGTTTATTATAATATATTATTTTTAAAAATATATTATATTACTATAAAATAATGACTACTCATATAGAGAATTTTTTATCTATATTTAAACTAAAACCTATGAATAGTATGGATATTTTTCAAACAAATTATTTATGGTGTTGGTGTTGTTTATATCAAACACATGATTATGCGTTATAATCTTAGTGTTGATAAAATATAATTACAATATTTTTCTTCTTTTTCTATTAATATACAACGACGATTTAATTCACGACAAGCTTGACCTAAACTACCAGAACCCGCAAAACAATCCAATACCATATCTCCTTCATCAGTAGTATGAGCTATAATATTTTTTAACAACTCTACTGGTTTCGGGGTAATATGAACAGAACAACGCTTCGCCATATCATAATTCCAAATACTATGATGCGTCTTTAAGTTATTGAATTTTGGAACAATATCATTGTAGGTTAAATTTAAATGTTTTTCAATTGGTTTTATTGTTTCTCGTGTAGGCAAATTTTTTCCTGTTTCTAAATTACTATACCATCCTGTTACACCGCCTGTTTTACTTTTAATTTCCTGAGAAATTGTTATTTGATTTACATTTAACCGTTTACGTGCTTCTTTTAATTTATACGTATTATCAAAGGTATAAAAAAGAATATATTCAGACATTTTATTAAAAGTATGCATGTCACTCTTTAAGACAAATCCATCCATGAATCCTTTACGCGAAGAGCCCTCGAACCTTTTATTCCAAACAATCATTTGTTTAAATATAAAAGAAGTTTGTTTTTTTATGTTTATCATTAATTCAGATATAGTTTCCATATCATTATGAAACATGAAAAAACTACCATTGTGCTGTAACTTTTTTTCTAATATCTGAATCACTTTTATCATAAACTCTTGATAATTTGAAATAGTATCCCATGTATCTTTTCCAATATTATAAGGCGGGTCAATGCATATCAATTGGATACTTTTATCTTTTACTTTATCTAGTTCTCGAATACAATCACCTTGTAATAATTGTATAGAATCCATATAGTATTCTATGGCATACAATTCTTATATAATGATTTCATAAATTGAATATTACCTACTATTTTAGGAAATAGTAATCACTATGGAGTTCTTTTTAGAAACGATATCCTCATCCACATTTACCGCTACTATATCCGCAATGAAAGTATATTTATTCTGGAACACCATGCACTGGGGTGCAATTCAATTCTATCAACACTTTTGTGCACCAACCACTATTATTGGATATATTATGACACCACTTATGACTCAAACACCTCATTGTAGAACGGCCGACTGGATTCATCGGACTTCTACAAATGCGTTTAACAGCATCACTACGCTTATTGTTACTTGGAGCACCAGTTTTGTCTCAAAATGGTTTTCCATCAAACACACCACAAATTGAAAATAACTAAACATTATACTATATATATCATGCTAGTGCTATTCGCCATGTTGAAACTTGTTATCGTATTATTTAATATTACAAACTATTCACATCCAATTATTATAACTGAAGTCAATTATGCAGAATTACAAAGACAACATCTATCTTCCAACATTCCATATGAGGGTGATATCACATCCGGAGGGATGGTAGAAGGCAGTTGGAGCATAGCTGATTATGGATCTCATCATGCCTATGAATGCTCGGGAATACCTGGAACAACCGATTGTTAAACATAAAAAATATACTTTATTTTTATTTATCTTACTATTATATATAAATGAGCGAAGAACTAGAATCTAAAACAAAGGCAAATACAGAATACATGACTTTTAACGGTGATGAATTTACGGCCAAAATCGTATACATTTATGACGGAGACACTATGCACGTCGTTTTTAATGCACTAGGAGGATATTATCGTTGGAATTGTCGAGTTATGGGGGTAGATACACCAGAGTTGCGAACTAAAAACCTAAAAGAAAAAGAAATGGGATATAAAGTGCGCGATATATTGAAAACCCATTTTTTAAACCAAATCGTTACAATAAAATGTTACAAATTTGATAAATATGGACGACTTTTGATTGACGTTTTCCTTCCTGAACACGTTCCTAATGAAAAAAACTCAGCAATGTTAAGTAATTGGTTAATAGATAATGAATATGCTTATGCATACGGCGGTGGAACCAAAAAACAATGGGATTTATAAATCACGCGGCGTAAAAGATACTCCACATCCACATGTTGCTGTTGTTTTTTTATCAACACCATACACAAACTTACTTTCATACACTCCTTTACTAAAATCTTCAAACTGATAATCTATAGTTGTTCCTATCAAATACATTTCCGATAATGGGTCTATATACACTTTATGAATTCCATTAGAAACACAATTAGGTTTTTGCATCATGAGTTGTTCGTGATTGTCATCGGTTAACACCGATAAATCAAAATTAAATCCGTTGCATCCGCCACCACGAGCACCAAATAAAAACCCATGTGCACCAGGCGCTTTATCTAAAATAGTTGCCATTTTTTTCCATGCTTGTTTTGTTACAGATATCATTATATAGTATACTAGAAAGTTTTTATCTAAATACTATATACTATTATGCACGACATCATTATTGTCGGTGGAGGGATATCTGGCTTATATTTAGCGTATCTACTTACCACCAAAACCTCTAAAAATATATTATTATTAGAAAAGAGCAACCGCTTAGGCGGTTTAATTGATTCACGATTCGAAACGTTCCAAAAAGGGTCTCGCCAAACTCGCAAAAAAACACAAATGACAAAGTATGAGGCCGGTGGTGCTGTGGTATATGACCATCAAAAACACATGTTAAAATTATTAAAAGAACTTTCTATAGAAACCGGAAAATTACCCTTTGATAGCGAAGGAAACTATTTAAAAGAATTGCGAGAAGAAGGACGCAAACAACCCTTACCGAAAAGTGAAAACAGACGCTATATTACTTTATTGAAGAAAGTGTTTGCCTTTATGGATAAGAAAAAAGAACCCTATTGCCGCCAATATACCTTGGAACAAGTATGCATCCAGGTAATTGGGTTTCAAGATACTCGCTTTCTTGAGTTTTGCTATGGATATGCGGGGGAATTTAGAGTTGCAAACTCGGTTGTAGCGAGAAAAAATATTGAAAATGAAGTATTTCATAGCAAAAATGTTCTTTTCTTTAAAAATGGATATGAACGTGTGGTTGACCGTTTAGCAGAAGCAGTGCAAGACAATATAACTATTCATTTAAACAAAGAAGTTAGTCATTTTAATGAGCATAACGACGGTCATTACACCGTAAATACAAAGGACGGTCATTACATGACACATCAATTGGTTTTTATGGTTCCTCAACAAGTTCTCGCCAAAATGCATCGGTCTTTTCATCCTGAAGAGATAACCAAATTAAACTGTGTTGAACCTATTAGTTTATGTCGCGTTTTCCACAAATATAATGTGCATAAAGGCGAGAATAGATGGGTGGAAAAGGTGAAATATGCTACAGTGAATAATGCATTACGACAAGTCATTCCTGCTAACAAAAAGAAGGGACTGTTGCAAATTAGTTATAGTGATTGGTATTTTGCGGATTTTTGGGGTAAATTAAACGAAATTCAAAGCAAAAAATTAACGCAAACATTAGTAAAAGAAACCTATCCAAACGCAAAGATAAAACCGCCCACATGGACAAAAACGCATTATTGGAAGGGAGCCATTCATTTCTGGAAACCCAATTGCAATGAGCGTTCGTTGTATAATAGTATAACACATATGCGGAAAAAT
>MDTB01080632.1_pt1 | contig 10998 bp, 8 predicted proteins | sample 811161 | NCBI WGS metagenome assembly MDTB01 (sample SAMN05326650, study PRJNA326480) | marine metagenome | isolation source: seawater | place: Mediterranean Sea | collected 2009 | reverse complement strand
TTTTTTTGAAATGATTCAAAACTGTATTAAGACCTATGAAACCCACCGCTCCCTTGCAGACTTATTTGACTTGATTATTGAAGAGTCTCAGTACATCCCTCACCTCCGTCGGGTCCACCATTCAGATGGAGAAACACGTGTTGAAAATGTCATGGAATTAAAAACGGTATGCTTAGACCCTAAACAAGACCTCTCGTCTCTTTTAGAAAATCTTGCATTAGACCCAAGTCTTGATCACTCAGAAAAAAATAAAGATGCTGTTCAGTGTATGACATTTCACCATGCAAAAGGGCTCGAGTTTGATACCGTTTTTATGGTTGGTATGGAACATGGTCTTTTACCTTACTTTAAATCTCAAAAAGACCCTCAGGCTCTTGAAGAAGAACGTCGACTAAGCTACGTCGGCATGACTCGAGCTGAATCTCAACTTTATTTTTCTGGGACCCAAGAACGAACCATATTTGGAGAAGTCAAAACCCGTCAAGTATCTGACTTTATTTTTGAAATCCCTAAATCACTTATTGAATGCTATGTCTCTCAAATCTTAAACAGTGGATTTCACCCCATCATTGATACGCTCAATATGGAAGGAATGCCCTATAAAAGTATCAATAGCTTTATCAAACCATCTTCAAGTGATGGATCAGGAGGAAGCACCCAGACTGGGCTAATTGCAGGGACTTGGGTCAACCATAAAGTCTGGGGAGATGGTCAAATCACAGCCATTGAAGGGTCTGATGATGCTCAAATTTATGTCATAAAATTTCAAGGGTCCGAAAAAAAACTGATGGCAAAATATGCCCCCTTGGATATCATTAACCATGCCTAAACCTATTACACAAACTCGATCTTTTCAACACCTCTTAACCCTTTCGCCGCCCCCTATTTCAGAGCTAATAAGCCCAGAACGTTTCCAAACTCATTGTATTAAATCTAAAGAGGTCTCTTTTAATTATGCGTGCACAGCGCTCACTGATGAGATCATCGCAATATTATCCGATCTATGTGAAGAACAAGGTTTAATTGAGCATTATCAATCCATTTTAAATGGAGACCCTGTGAATCTAAGTGAAAATCGTGCAGTCAATCATCATCGATACCGTGCCAAGATACCTTCTAGCTATACTCAAGAACTTGATCGATGCAAAACAGTAGCCCTTGATATCCGAAAACAAGGCATCGAAAACCAAGCCATTTCACATATCATTCAAATCGGGATTGGTGGATCCGAGTTTGGGCCTCGAGCAGTCTATGATAGCCTTCGAGTCAACAAAACAGATTATATTCCGATTACATTTTTAGCCAATGTCGACCCGACTCAACATCGAAACCATCTAAAAAACATTGACTTTTCAAGTTCAATGATTGTGGTTGTAAGTAAAAGTGGCGCCACTTTAGAAACCCAAGCCACACTAGAATTAGTTAAAGAAGCTGCACAAAAAAGCGGTCTTTCAGATGCACAGATTCAAAAACGATTATACGGCATTACATGCAAAGGATCTCCATTAGACGATCAGATTGACTCATCCAACTGTTTTTATATTGATGAAACCATTGGAGGTCGCTTTTCTAGTAGTTCTCCAGTCGCTGCCTTTAGCTTATATTTGTCTTTAGGTGCGACTCCTTTCGATGAGTTTTTACTAGGTGCTCAAGCCATGGATGTACACAGTCTTGAACCTAGACTCAGATATAATCTACCGATGATGATGGCAGCTATTGCAATGTATGATCATAGTGTTTCAAACTTGCCCATCCGAATCATCGCTGCCTACCATGATTTTTTATCGGCCTTTACCGAACATCTTCAACAAGTCGATTGTGAATCACTCGGCAAGTCGCTAGATCGTGAAAATCAAGCATTGAATATTAATAGTGGGGCATTATTAGTCCCTGCAATAGGGACGAATACTCAACATTCATTTTTTCAACTTTTACATCAAGGAACCGTGCCCTTTTCTGCTCAATTTATTGCGTCTAAATCTGTATTAGACGCCCCCAGCCCTAAAGAAGAAATCAACTTTGGCCATAGTTTGTCTAACTGTATTGCACAGCAAATTGCCTTTGCTATTGGAGATCCTACATCACCCAAAGCATTTCCAGGCAATATTCGATCCACCTGTCTTATATTAGAAGATGCCTCCCCAAAACATATTGGCGCACTTTGGTCTGCATATGAACAATCGGTTCTCTTCCAAGCTGCACTTTTAAACCTAAATGCCTATGATCAACCTGGGGTAAGCTTAGGAAAGTCATTAGCTCAATCATTTTCCAAACCCAGTCGTTCTGATTTACTATCTGCTGCAGCATCCATACTCAACATTTAATCTATCGTAATTTAAATTGATTAATTCCTGTTTTTTGATAGAATATTGTGATATTTCCTATTCAACAAAAAAGGATACGCGGTTTAAGACGACTCGTCTATTAACCTAACTTTATTGTGGAGGACATGAAATGAATACACTCTCAAACATTTTTAAACACCCTTTTTCTACGCAACGTCTGTTTTCAACAGCCCGTAAAATCACCAACCCCCCTGCTCGAGTTGCAGTTCCTCATTCTGGTTATGCTGCATTATCTGCTATTAAAGATTTAAAACTCAGTAACGTTCCTACCACCCTCATAACCCATACCCCGCCACCAAAAGATTGGGGCTGTGACTATCAGCTTTTAACTGGAGACTCTGTTTTGGCATCCTATAATAATTTAGAAAAAATAGGAACAGAAATTGATAAATATAATCAAAAAAACCCCTCTGACCCTATCACAGCTCTTCATCCAAAGTATGGGTTCCAATCTGAAAACCCTCAATACCATGATCTTTGTGATTCGCTTGGCATTACGTTTATAGGTCCAAATCGAGAATCTATGGAGCTGGGAAACAAGGCACGATTACGAGAAGCTCTGTTACAGGCAGGTTTGGCCGTTAATCCAGGTCAAGCTTTATCAGGCAGTGAAGAGCAAAAATTGGATCAAGCCAGGGCATTTATGTCTAAATGGGGAGATGCTGTTGTTAAAATTGCATCTGGCGGAGGTGGCAGAGGAATTTATTTTGTCAGCAATCCTGAAGACCTATCCAATATATTAAAATCCGCTGAATCTGCAGGTGCCGCTACGGGTGAATCTGAATTGTTAATTGAGTCTTGGCGTAAACATTTTCGTCACTTGGAAGCACAAGCCTTATGTTCTGAAACCCAAAAACATGTCGTATCCTGGCGAGATTGCAGTGTACAAAAAAACCTGCAAAAGCGATTAGAATACACTCTTCCACCTGAGCTTGAGCCGTATAGAGATGAGCTTACCTTAGAAGTCGAACAATTTTTAATATCTAATAATTATATTGGCCCTGGAACCATTGAATTAGCCTTTATGATAGATCCCAAGACAAAAGAGCCTAAGGACATAAAAATGATCAACCAATCAGGGGATGTGGTGTTAAAAAAATGGTGGTGGATTGAAATCAATGTAAGAACTCAAGTTGAGAAACCTGTAACAGAACTTGAAACTGGGATTTCTCTAGAATCCTTGCTGATTCAAAATCTAATTTTAGGTCAGCCCTTACCTGAAAGCTACTTAAGAGAAAATCATGTCATTCATGAACGACTTGTCTTAGATCGAGCACACCCACTTGGCTACACTCATTTAACGGGTTTGGACACCTCTCAATTACCACGTAGTAGCTCTGTTCGTATTGCTATGAACACACCACTCTCTGGAGATCTTGACCTACAATTTGGCCGATTAGTCACAACTTATCCTATTAATCAAAAAGACCCACAAGCTAGTTGGGAAAAAACCGTCGATTTAGCTAAAGAGGCTCATTATAAACTTCAAATGTGGGGCCCACAGTTTCGTGAAGAGAGTGTCGTAGAAAATTTCTTTGATATGGGGCTTGATAAGAATCTTAAAGGAGGGCCAAAGGCACTCGAGGCTTCTAACGATGTCCTAGGACCCCCGACAACGGATTTAATTGATACCATACGTCCTATTCTTGGTCGACAAAAAAAGCCCGCTAAGCTGCAGGAAGCTGTTCGCCAACTGGCCACCCGAGTAGCAAACCCCGAAAAAACTCTTCCAGGCTATGTTTCAAAATCAAATAAAACGGATAAACCTGGAGGATAAACTATGTTGAAACACATTCAGAGAAGCGTTGCAAACAATCCGGCCCTTTTTTCTAAAGCCAAAAGATGGGCTTCAAGTTTAGTAGAGTTAACACACACACGTGACGATCTACAATCTAGTCGATCATCTGTTGGAACAAAAAAGTTACAGCGCAAACTTGCTAAAACCATAAATAAAGAATTGCCAAAGGAACATTGGGTTGAGGGGCCGGGAGGAGCAACCTTACAAACACGATATCAAGTTTGGGGAGAGGACCCAAGACCGACTTATAAAGATGACTATTCAACTAAACATCGATGTACTCTTTTGGCACGAGGGTTTTGCATTAGAGGCCTTAGCCGAATTCTTAATTCTTACGTTCGTCGCTTAATTTGGGAAGAAGATTATAATGATTTAATCCAATCAGGAATAAAAAACTCGACTATTAAAAACTTTGTTGCAAATAATGGACATGTAGAAATTGCGATCTCTTCTTGGGAAGCTGCTGAGGCTGGTTTTGATATTTTAACTACCGTATCTTGGGACGCATATTCTACCCCTGAAGAAGCAGAAGGCATTAGTTATCGTACCAATATGTGTTTAAAAGCCCGAGCCGTAACTAAAGATTTAAAACGGGAGGCCCTATTAAATGGTAGTACCCGTACTCCCAAACTATCAGAGATCGCAGATAAAATGGGATTAACTGTAGAGGAATTAAAGTTATTGTTTAATGACCCCAGTTTTGGTGGAGATGTGTCTAATCAGTTATTGGCCCATCTACCAAATGACCCAGAAGATAAAATTTATCAGCGAAATGTTAAGCCTATTGGAACCCATAGTAAAAATCCAGGAAGCCATGAAGCATGGCAATTTCAAACAGCCCTTCCGTTTTCAGTAGCCCAGATAAAAGGATATGAACAAGCCTGGAACATGCGTCCTGAATATCATTTAGTACACTCTCACTTATACCAAAGTCAAACGGAAACTGCATTAGCCCTCATAGAAAAATGGCCCTATAAATCAGTGACCTTGGTTCAAAGCGCTGGATCTGATGCGACACAGACCCACCCGTCTGCATTAACTTTATTAAACAAGATGGGCCTAGGGGACGCTGCACGAAAAATTGAGCTGAGTGCCTCTCAACTTGCGCAGATAACCATCAAACATGCGCCTACCTTTGAGGGCGTTCCAGATTCATTTTTCCCAGGCGGTGCAAAATCACACGCTGTTCAAACCATGACAGATATAGGAATTCCTTCTGAAGCATTAGAACATGTTCACGACTTAGGCCAAGCATTAACTGGATTTAGAATATCTGTCACTCCCTTATCTCAATACAATGTTCAAACAGGAACACGTGTTTTAGATGCACTCCGATCCGTTTTAGAGCATTCGAAGTTTGACTTTAATCAAATTGTATCAATGACTCGCCCTCAGTTCATTGAGTATATTTCCTCCATCTTGGATGAAAAAATTGATTCTAACTCATTCAAAGTTACTCTAACCCAAGATATCATAAATGAATTATCCATTAGGACTCCTAAGACGAATATTCAATCCAAATTTCAACGCGCTGTCTTTGAGAAATCGCCACCCCAAAGCTTAGAATTGCTTAATGACCCCATAGATCCTTTAAAAGAACTTGAAACCTTATCTAAAGCGTGTAACCGGTCGGATCTTACACGCTCAGATCTAGCTGTTGCATATCATTTTCCATTAACTGCGACAGAATACTTTACCCCAGATTCAAGCCGCGTAGATTTTTTGAGCGACGAAGCTCGGTTTACAGACCTAATCTATGAAGGTCAAAAGATACCCTTGGAATTGGAAAGAGGATCAAAGCCCCTTATTGCTGAAATCATTGCTATTCATCCCCCCGACAAAAATGGGTATCGTTTAGTAAAACTGAAGATAGGTAGCAAAATATTTGATGAAATCGTTCCAAATGAAAAATGTGTTCAAGATATTGAAAATGAAGGACTCAGAAAATTACCCGATTCAGATCCTAATGACCCAATGAGCATAGGTTTTGATGACTCAGTGCCAGAATCCGGAAGAATCATTTCGGTCCTACAAACGGGAGATGTCATTAGCGTCACCAATAAACTATCTAATCTAAGCATCATCACGACTGAAGCCATGAAAATGGAGAATCAACTAACATATGTTAATGTTGACGATGGTAAATATATCGTCAAGTCTTCCAAACTTGAAGCTGGAACCCAATTGAATCCCAGTTTATTCAAAAATGAAACCCAAAAGGGAAAAGAAATTGTCCGTTTAGAACGACTCCCTGATTAATTTAAACGCTTACGTTATTTTACAACATTCCCAATCTGAATATTCCAAAGATCCGCATAGACACCAGGATTAGCAATTAATGCATCATGAGTGCCATCTTCAATAATCTTGCCTTGATCCAAGACAATGATTCGGTCCGCATGACGAATCGTTGATAAGCGATGTGCAATCACCAGGGCTGTTTTACCTGCTGTTAAACGATTAATATTTTGCTGGATGGCCCGTTCTGTTTCTGTATCTACTGAACTGGTCGCCTCATCAAAAATCATAATGGGTGATGATTTAAGTATTGCCCGTGCGATACTTAAACGTTGACGCTGTCCACCCGATAACTTAATCCCCTTTTCACCCACAATACTCTGATACCCTTTGGGGCAGCTCATAATGAAATCATGGAGCGCAGCCAATTGGGCTGCATTTTCAATGTCAGATGCATTAACATGATCTAAACCATACGCAATATTTTCTGAAATTGTGCCATGAAATAAATAAATGTCTTGGCTAACTAACGCAATATTACGCCGAAGATCCTTGAGTCTCATCTGTTTAATATTAATCCCATCAATTTGAATTGAGCCTCTATTTAAATCATATAATCTCATCAAACATTTTACTAATGTAGACTTTCCTGAACCAGTCGTTCCCGCAATTCCTACAGTTTGACCCGCTTGGATAGATACAGATAGCTCATTTAATACTTGTGCTTTTCCATAAGAAAAGGAAATATTTTCAAAGTTTATCCCTCCTTGAACGCCATTCAAATGCACTGGACATTCAGGGTCTTGAATTTGACTAGGGGTATCTAATAAGTGAAAAATCCGTTTTGCACTTGCTCGAGCTCTTTCATACTCATCTAAAACGGTACCCAATCGTGTCAAAGGCCATAACAACCGTTGAATCATCATAGAAAACAAAACCAACTGTCCAACAGATAAAAGGTTAGATCCATTTAAAATCCAATATGCTCCCATCAAAAGCACCCCTGCAAAACCAAAAGCAATACTCATTCGAATCAGAGGAACATAAACCGCACTTAATCGGATCGCAGATAAATTTGCATTCAAATAGGATTTAGATTCATCTTCGACCCGTTCATATTCAAACCCTTCTGCAGTAAAACTTTTAATGACTGAAATGCCAGCAATATTATTTTCCAAGCGGCTATTTAAACTGCCAACAGCCTCCCGAACATGTTGATATCGAGGCGAAATTTTGCTTTGATAAAATAAACTTGCTGCAATAATAATTGGGACAGGAATCAAGGCAAAAAGAGCTAGAATTACTGACGTGCTAAACATCACATAACCGGCAAATAAAACAAGCACTCCCATCTGAATCAGCTCATTAAAAATCGTATTAATGAAGCGTTCCAGTTGATTCACGTCATCATTGAGTATCGCTAATGTATTTCCCAATCGATGGTTTTCAAAAAATGATGTCTCTCGATTTTGAAGCTGAGCGTAGGTATCTAATCTGAGTTGATGCTGCACATCTTGTGCTAAGCTTAGGAACCCATATTGGTAGGCCCATTGAAAGACACTTTCCAAAGCAAAGATTATCACGGCTAAAATTGAAAGGATTAGAGCCAATTGCCAAGGATCATTTGATCCACTAATCTGAGTCATCCAAAGAGGGGTCTTTCCACTTACAGTATCAATGACCCACGCAACTAATAGCGGCGGCATTAAATCCAAAATTTTGTTGGATGTTGATGCTAAAATGCTCCACGTTAATTTGGGATAAAAGGGCCTTAAATACTTAAATAATCTGTGTATAGATTGATCCGATCTCATCGTGTCTTAAGTATAACGAAATAAGGACTTACTGTCTTTAGCTTAGTTCCTAGCACTTATGCACAGACGCTTGCAACTCTTTTATGATGATGGGGCCCAAAACACTGAGACTTTATAATCAGCGGAAGAAACGACTTAAAAAAGATTTTATATGGCAGGCCACTTACCTGGCGTTTATATAATTCTGAACCTCTATCTGGGTCTTCTGTTTCTTGAATATCAAATCTTAATGACTGAGAATTAAGCTGAGGAGTCGATCTAAACCGTTTTGAAAAATCATTTATCATTTTTTGAACCAAGCGATTTAGTATACTCAAATCCGATACGCTTAAATGGCCCATTGATTTAGCCTCTTGAATCACATGAACCACCCGGGTCATATTAAGGCACATTTCAGATGCTGATACCTGATGAGATAAGATAGATTGGCGAATATTTTGGATCATTGACATCAAGGAATCAATGCTAAACTGGGCTTGGGGAGCCTTTGAGATAGAATGATATTTACTGGGAGCTATACAGGCAGACTTAGGAAAAGATAAATTAGATAATGAATTTAACATGTTGGGGACCTCTCTTTTTTAAAGATATACCCTTAATGTCGATATGAGATTTAAAAACTTTACCTGTATTTTTAGCGGAGCGTTTGGGCCCGATTCAATGGCCAAAAGGTAAACCAGGCTTTTCCTATCAAATCCGTTCTGGGTACAAATCCCCATATTCTAGAATCTGCAGAGTTTGATCGATTATCCCCCAATGCAAAATAATGTCCCTCTGGAATCTGAACCGGGTCATAGTTCGTAGTATCTTGAAGAATCGTAACACCAGGAAAAAATATTGCTGTCTGGTTAATAAATACTTGGCCATCACGAATCTCAACCGTCTCCCCAGGCAATCCAATGCAACGTTTCACATATTCTTTTCCATCTTTATACGGAGAATCAAAAAGAATAATATCTCCTCTTTGAGGAGCCTTAAAATGAAAAATAAATTTATTCACGATTAATCGATCTCGAACCTGCATAGTAGGAATCATCGAGCCTGAAAAGACCAATGAGCTTTGAATCACATATGCTTTAATAACTAATACTGTTGGACCAATCACAACAATCAGTTCAATTAGCTCAGCTAACAAGTACAAAAAGACGTGCTTTGACTTCAGCTCTTGTTTATATTGCTTCCATTGATGAATATAATTCTTAATTCGAAATTGCATTAGTTAGGTTATATCACGTTCGTTAATGCTTGGTCTAGATAAAAGCCATATCCTAAGCGAGTTCTACTCATTTTTGTCCATAAACCGACCCTCTTTGAAAGATTATAGACTAGAATAGACTTTGAAATTTTTTCTATTCACGCTACGATAATTAAGCAACAAATAATATACACAGAAAGGAGATGCGGTATGGGCTTAGGATTTCAAGCCGCTGGTGCTCAATCAGGCAGAGATATGGTATTTAAAACCTGGCAATACCATGAGGATCCCGTGTATATACTATATGACCAAGCCATGTCTTTATTAAGTGGTGTAGAACAAGATTCTGATGGGGTCAAAGATAGAAAGAAAAAACAAATTAAGCCAATTCTTAAGAAATTGTATGACTGGTACTTTCTGCCGATGTTAAAGCGAGTTGAATCTGTGGCAGGGTATGAAGAGTACGCACCTGAATATGCAGAGCACATCAAACATCAATCCCAAATACTTAATCTTCAATATGTAAGTACAGGAGACGAAAAAAAACAACCTTCTGGTCTGGAAAAAGGATATGGTGAAAAAATGTATCCTTATATGCAAGATGTTGTAGACAATGCGTGGGGATTAATTGATGGACCCAATCAAAAAGATCCCTCTTCCTCCGTGCAAACTGGACCACCCCTTTCTGAGCTACAGCAACGTCAAGCACTAGGGCTTTAAGTTTTAAAACCATCCATTAGATTTCTACATATTAAGATCTAAATGAATGGTTTAATTCTAAGATGATATACTAGGAAATATGAAAATTCCTAATACAGACGCTGTAAAGCCCATTGAATCCTATATTCAAACGGTTCCTGAACGAGAGCCAACGGTTTTTAAACTCCCACAACACACCATAAATGATCCAGGTTTCCCAGAAACGCCTAAACATATCACTGCATTTAATATTCAAGGACACGCTTACAAAAACAACGATTTACTGGCACTGTTTTCAAAACTTTTACCTCACTCTTATGAAGCACTTTTACTAAATGGAAACCAAATGGGTCCCACTGCGATGAACACATTATCCCAGTACTTGCAGACGAATCCAGGGGTCAAACATTTAATCATGTCCCAAACCGGATTAACCCAATTTGCTATCGCTGGATTAGCAGATATGTTAAAAGTAAATCGGGAAATTGGATGGCTGGTTTTGAATAATAATGAAATTGAAAATCGTGCAGCCATTCAATTAGCAGCAGGGCTTAAAAACAACGACTCTGTTAAACATCTTGTGTTATCAGATAATCATATTGAAGATCCTGGTATTGAGGCAATTGCACTTGCTATTCAATCTCATCCTCGGATCCAGACACTATTTATTCAAAATAACCCTATCTCAGCACAAGGTATAATGGCGCTTCTAAACGCGTGTAAAAACCACCCTTCTCTTCAAAAAATTGATTGTCGTGGAATCGATATTTATCCCAAAAGTCTTTGGCAAGACTTTCGTCAAATAGCCGCTGAGTCTCAAATTAAACTTCGTTTTTCTTAAATCCCCATGTCAGACAAGACTCGGCAAAAATCCTGAACAATAGACATTGCTTTTGGGTATTGAGCCTT
>MDTB01064095.1_pt1 | contig 10998 bp, 9 predicted proteins | sample 811161 | NCBI WGS metagenome assembly MDTB01 (sample SAMN05326650, study PRJNA326480) | marine metagenome | isolation source: seawater | place: Mediterranean Sea | collected 2009 | reverse complement strand
TGCTCCACTAAGCGATGGAAGTGTTGGAGTCCTTCATGGAATGAAAACATACTTAATGCAAGACGATGGAGGACAAATTTTGTCCACACACTCTGTATCTGCTGGATTAGATTACCCAGGTGTTGGACCAGAACATTCTTATTTAAGAGATTCTGGCAGGGTAGTTTATGAATCAGCAACTGATGACGAGGCGCTAGATAGTTTTCACGATCTAACAAAGACTGAAGGAATTATGCCTGCTCTTGAGACAGCTCATGCATTAGCTTTTGCTAAGAAAATTGCTCCTGATTTAGATAAAGAAGAAATAATAGTAGTAAATCTTTCGGGAAGAGGAGATAAAGACATGGCTAATGTAGCAAAAGTTGAAGGTCTTTCTTTGTGAATAATATTGAAAAAGTCTTTAAATCTTTAAAAAAAAATAATAGAAAAGCTTTAATTACTTATTCAGTTGCAGGTGATCCAGACTTAAATTCTTCAGAAAAAATAATTAGAAACTTTATTTCTTCTGGAGTCGATATCATAGAAGTTGGAGTGCCATTTTCTGACCCAATGGCAGAAGGCCCTTCTATACAATTAGGACATGAAAGAGCATTAAAAAACAATATTTCTTTACTAAATATATTAGAGATGTGCTCGAAAATAAAAATGGACTTTCCTGAAACGCCTATTGTTTTGATGGGATATATGAATAATTTTCTATCTTTAAAAGATAATCTTTTTAAAGAATTAAAAAAAAATAAAATAGATGGATTGATTATTGTTGACCTTCCTTATGTTGAAAGTGAGGAATTCCTAAAAAAATTAAACGAGGAAGGTGTTGATCTAATTAGACTAATATCTCCTACAACTACTGATGAAAGAATAAGCAAAATCCTCGCTTCATCTTCTGGATATCTTTATTACATTTCTCTAAAAGGGGTTACAGGATCAAATTTAAAAGTGTCTAAAGAATTAGAAAAAAGAGTTTCTAAAATAAAGAAACAAACTAATCTTCCCGTTGTTGTAGGTTTTGGAATTAAAGACGCAGAAACAGCAAATAAAATGTCTAAGTGTTCAGATGGTGTAGTAGTGGGAAGCAAGCTCGTAGACGAAATAAGCAAACACCCATCTATTGAAGATAATTTATTAAAGCAAAATTTAACGTCTATAATTGAAGATCTGAAACTAGGAATATCATAGATATGGCAAAAGGGTGGTTTAATAAAATTTTACCTTCATTTGTGAGAAGGGACGCTTTAAATGAAAAGAAAAGTCCAGTGCCTCAAGGCCTCTGGCAGAGTTGCCCTAACTGTAAGGAAATTATCTATGGTCCAGATTTAGAGTCTAATTTGTATGTATGTACAAATTGTGATCATCATATAAGAATTGGTGCAAGACATCGATTAAGTTATTTGTTTGATGAAGATTCATATGAAGAAATATCCTCTAATCTAGAAGCAAAAGATTGGCTTTCTTTCAAGGATTCAAAAAAATACAAAGATAGGTTATCAGATGCACAATCTAACATAGATGAAAAAGAAGCAATGATTTCTGCGATAGGAAAAATGAATGGCAAAGAAGTAGTAATCTCAGCATTTGAGTTTAGATTTATGGGCGGTTCTATGGGTTCAGTTGTCGGCCAAAAATTTGTTGATGCAGCAAATAAGGCGATAGAAATGAATTGCCCTTTTATTTGCTTTTCTACTTCAGGCGGTGCAAGAATGCAAGAATCTCTTTTTTCTTTATTTCAAATGGCTAGAACAAGTGCGGTACTTAACACATTAAAAGAAAATAAGTTGCCTTATATTTCTGTTCTAACTGATCCAATCTTCGGAGGAGTAGCTGCTAGCTTAGCAATGTTAGGAGATATAAATATTGCCGAGCCAAAAGCGCAAGTAGGATTTGCCGGGCCAAGAGTAATCGAAGATACAGTAAGAGTTAAATTACCAGATGGTTTTCAAAGAAGTGAATTTTTACTGAATCATGGCATGATTGATATGATAGTTCATAGGTCTGATTTGAAAGATAAATTATCAGGATTAATCTCTAAGCTTCACAAATAAAATTTTGACCGTAAATAACTGGCTCAATAAGAAAGTTCAACAATACAGCAATCAAAAAGTAAATTTTTCAATTTTGCGAGATTTGGTAGATCAGTTAAAAATTAAAACTCCAAAAAAAATTATTTCAATTACAGGCACTAATGGAAAAGGTTCAACTGCAAACCTTATAAATGAAATTTTAAAAAAGAATTCATATTCAACAGGTTTATACACCTCTCCTCACTTAGTAAATTACAACGAAAGAATTAAAATCAACAAAAAAAATATTCTAGATTCACATTTAAAAAAATATTTCTCTAAAATTGAAAAAAAATTTTTAAAAGAAGATCTTAATTTTTATCAACTGTTTTCTTTATCTGCATTTCAGTATTTTTCACATAACGAATTAGATGTGTGGATCTTAGAAGCTGGTCTTGGCGGTAGACTTGATCCTATAAATTGTTTCGATGCTGATTTATCAATTATTACTAATATTTCTTTTGATCATCAAGAAATCTTAGGAAATGATTTAAATTCAATTGGAGCTGAAAAAGCAGGCATTTTAAGAAGGAATCAGCCATTAATATTTGGGGATGAAGAAATCCCAAAATCTATTAAACAAAAGATAAAGGAACTGGATGTAAAGCTTTTCGAAGTAAATAAAGATTTTATTCCAGATGATTTAGTAGCTTATGAAAGTGCAGTAAGGATTTCTAAAAAAGCAATTAATATTATTGACTCTAATATATCAACACAAAATATTTATAATTCTCTCAAAAATATAAGAATTTTAGGAAGATGTGATTTGATAAATGATAAATTTTTGATAGATGTGGCACATAATGAAAAATCAGTTGAAAAACTTAAGAGTTTTATAGAGAAAGAAAACTTAGCCAAAAAAAATATTTCTGTAATTTTTCATTGTTCTGAATCAAAAAATCCAATTGAATTAATACATCCTTTAAGCATATTTATTTCGAATTTGAATATACCAAAAATTAATAATTCAAGATTACATGATGAAAAATATTTAAAGAAAAAAATTGAAAGCGAAACAAATATAAAAGTAGCAATTGACGATTCATTAGAGAAAAGCATCAAAAATATAAGATTAAAAAATCAAAATTGTATAATTTTAATTTTTGGATCTTTTTACTTGGCTGGGGAGTTTTATAAACTTCCTATGAGTAAAAATGTATAATTAAAATTTAAGAGCGTTAATGGACTTTCTCCTTTATTTCAATTTATTTGATTACTTAATTTCTTTATTTGTAATTACTTTCACAGTCCTGGGAATAGTAAAAGGGTTCTATCAAGAATTTATTTCAATAGGAATATGGATTACTTCTATAGCAGTCGCTTGGATTTTTAGATATTTCCCTCAAGACTTTATTAGCGGAATAATTGCAGATGAGGAGATGCAAGAAATGTTTTCCTTTCTTTTAATTTTTATAATAGTTTTCATCTTCTTTAGAATAATTGGTAAGGCAATAATCAAAGGAATTAATTCAATGCAAAAAAGCATAATGGATAGGATGCTCGGAAGTTTTATTGGATTTTCAAAAGGTTTTCTTTTTACTATTACTATTTTTTTGGTGAGTGACGAATATATAATGTCTCAAAACTGGTGGAAAACTAGTTATTTGGCCGATAATATCTATGAATCAGCTGAAACAATAGGAACTCTAGTAGGAAAGGTCCCTTACAAAGAAATAAAAGATATCCAGGTAGACGAAAAATTATTGGAGAGTAATTAAAAATGTGTGGAGTTGTTGGATTAGTATCTAAGAACGAAGTATCTCCATCGCTTTATGAAGCTTTAACAGTAATTCAACATAGAGGGCAAGATGCTGCAGGAATATCTACCTTAGAAAATGGAAGACTTCATACAAGAAAACAAATAGGTTTAGTAAGAGATGTTTTTAGGGAAAAACACATTGACGAATTAAAAGGGCAAATAGGAATTGGCCATGTGAGATACCCAACTGCTGGAGGCGTTAGTAGAGAATACTCTCAACCACTTTATGTAAATTCTCCATATGGCATAAGCATTAGTCACAACGGAAACTTAGTAAATACTGAAGAACTCGCAAAAGAATTATACAAGGATAATTATAGACATCTGAACACCTCATCCGATTCTGAAGTGATTCTAAATGTCTTTGCGCACGAACTTCAGAAAGCAGGATCTTTTAACCCAAGCCCTGATCAAATATTTCAAGCAGTAGAGAAAACGCATCTTAGGTTGAAAGGAGCATATTCTGTCTTATTGATGATAAGTGGGGTTGGTTTAGTTGCAATTAGAGATCCCAAAGGAATTAGGCCATTAATTTTAGGCAAAAAAGATAATGATTTAATTGGGGCTGACTACATGATTGCTTCTGAAAGTCCTGCTTTAAGCGCATTAGAATTTGAGATCGAAGGCGATTTAAGTCCAGGAGAAGCAGTTTTCATAACACCAGAAGGAGAATTGCATAGAAAGGTTTGCCATGACAAACCTTCGAAAAATCCCTGTATTTTTGAATATGTCTATTTAGCAAGACCAGATGCAGTTATAGATGGAATTTCAGTAATGAGGTCTAGATTGAGAATGGGCCAGAAGTTAGGAAATAAAATTCTTCAAACTTACCCGAATCATGATATTGATGCAGTAATTCCTATACCAGAAAGTAGTACTTCCTCAGCAATAGAAGTAGCTAAAACCTTAAACGTTAATTACAGAGAAGGTTTTGTAAAAAATAGATACATAGGAAGAACTTTTATAATGCCAAAGCAAGAATTAAGAAAAAAATCCGTTAGAAGAAAACTCAATCCAATTCCCTTTGAATTCAAAGATAAAAATGTTCTTTTGGTAGATGACTCGATAGTAAGAGGAACGACGAGTAGAGAGATTGTTGAGATGGCTAGAAGCGTTGGTGCAAAAAAAGTTTATTTTGCTTCAGCTGCTCCTCCTATTAGATTTCAAAACGTGTATGGGATTGATATGGCCGCTACTGCTGAATTAATAGCTCACCAAAGATCTGAAGAGCAGATTGCAGAATTTATTGGCGCCGACTGGCTGATTTATCAAAACTTAAAAGATTTGATAGAGTCTGCTCAAGCAGGAAATCCGGAGATAGAAGATTTTGAAACCTCAGTTTTTGACGGAAATTATATTTGTGGTTCAGTTACAAAAGATTATCTAACTAACTTAGAAAGTGATAGAAAGGATAGTAATAAAAAAGCTTAATTAGTTTCTATTGACACAGTTGGCAAAGAAGCATTTTCTGCTGCTTTTTTATATAAAGATATTTGATCAAAATTCATATATTTAAAAATATCCTCTGACATTGTGTTTATGTCTTTCATAAAAGACTGATATTCGTCTGGAGAAGGTAGTTTTCCAAGAATTGAAGCAATTGCAGCTAATTCAGCAGATGAAAGATACACATTAGCTCCGTCTCCTAGTCTATTTGGAAAATTTCTTGTAGAAGTAGAAACTACTGTAGAGTTAGGCTCAACTCTCGCTTGGTTTCCCATACATAAAGAGCAACCAGGAATTTCAGTTCTTACCCCCGCATTTTCGTAAATTTTATAAAAGCCTTCTTCTTCTAATTGAAATTTATCCATTTTAGTAGGAGGCGAAATCCATAATCTAGTTGGAAGCTTATTCGTATTTTCTAATAATTTTCCAGCTGCTCGGAAGTGACCTATGTTAGTCATGCATGAACCTATAAACACCTCATCAATTTTTTCTTCTCCAATTTCGCTTAATGTTTTTATGTCATCAGGATCATTAGGACAAGCCAAAAGGGGTTCAGTAATTTCGTCTAAGTTTATTTCGATAACCTCAGCATATTTTGCATTTGTATCAGGTTTTAAAAGAGTAGGCTTCTTAAGCCACTCTTCCATCTTCTGAGCTCTTCTTTCTAAAGTTCTTGCATCTCCATAACCCTCAGAAATAAGCCATCTAAGCAGCACAATATTGGAATTTAAATATTCAATAATAGGAGCTTCGTCTAATAAAACAGTGCAGCCAGATGCAGATCTCTCGGCAGAGGCATCGGATAACTCAAAAGCCTGTTCTATTTTAAGGTCAGCAAGTCCTTCAATTTCTAGACATCTTCCAGAGAAAATATTTTTTTTACCTTCTTTTGCTACCGTCAGAAGACCTCTTTGAATTGCGGCATAAGGTATAGCATTCACTAAATCTCTAAGCGTTATTCCTGGCTGCATTTTTCCAGAAAACCTGACAAGTACTGACTCGGGCATATCAAGCGGAATAACTCCTAAAGCAGCACCAAAAGCAACAAGTCCTGATCCAGCAGGAAAGCTTATTCCAATTGGAAAACGAGTATGGGAGTCTCCTCCAGTACCTACAGTATCAGGCAATAACATTCTATTAAGCCAGGAGTGAATAATTCCATCACCAGGCTTTAGCGCAACTCCCCCTCTTGTTTTGATAAACTCAGGCAAAGTATGTTGAGTTTCTATGTCTACAGGTTTTGGATAAGCAGCAGTATGACAAAAGGACTGCATCACAAGATCCGATGAAAACCCTAAGCAGGCTAATTCTTTGAGTTCATCTCTTGTCATTGGACCGGTAGTATCTTGAGAACCAACAGTTGTCATAATAGGTTCACAGTAAACACCCGGCCTTATGCCTTCTACTCCACAAGCTTTACCTACGATTTTTTGGGCTAAAGTATAACCATCACTAGAATCATCATTCATTCCTGGGCGGACAAATACTTCTGAAGGAGCAAGACTTAGATATTCTCTAGATTTATCAGTAAGACTTCTTCCAATTATCAAAGGAATCCTTCCCCCAGCCCTAACTTCGTCTAAGAAAGTTTCAGATTTCAACTCAAAAGATGTTATTACCTCGGAATTCTTATTCTTAATAACTCCTTCATGCGGGTAAATACTTATCAAATCACCGGTATTTAATTTATCTACATCAGCTTCAAATACCAAAGTTCCAGCATCTTCCATAGTATTAAAGAAAATTGGAGCAATTTTACTGCCTATACAAATGCCACCTGTTTTTTTATTCGGAATATAAGGAATATCCTCACCCATATGCCAAAGTACAGAATTAGTAGCAGACTTTCTAGAAGACCCAGTGCCAACCACATCACCTGCTAAAGTTACTGGATGTCCTAATTCTTTTAATTTTTTAATTTCTTCTAGAGGATTTTCAGATAAGCCTTCTCTTGGCATTTTATACATTGCTAAGGCATGTAAGGGAATATCTGGTCTTGACCAAGCATCAGGAGCAGGAGAGAGATCATCTGTATTCGTTTCTCCAGGAACTTTAAATATAACGGTATCAATTTTTTGAGGAACTTCAGGTTTTGATGTAAACCACTCTGCATTCGCCCAAGAAGTTAAAACTCTAAGAGCATTTTCCGAGGTTTTAGAAAGTTCAGCTACATCATTGAACGCATCAAAAACTAAAAGTGTTTTTGATAATGCTTCTATTGCTGCTTCACCACATACTTCATCGTCTATTAATGAAATTAAAGGCTCTACGTTATAACCCCCGAGCATTGTTCCTAAGTAGAAAGTTGCTTCTTCTGGAGTAAAAAGTTTTGTTTCAATTTTTCTTTTGGCTACATCTGCTAGAAAGGCAGCCTTTATGTAAGCTGCATCATCAACTCCAGCGGGAACTCTCTCCGTAAGAAGCTCTAATAATTCTTCATCTTTATCTTTAGCTTTCTTAATTAATTCAACTAATTGTGAAGTTTGTTTAGCATCTAGAGGTAGAGGAGGTATACCAATATCAGCTCTTTCATTAGCTGATTTGTAATAATTATCAAGCATAAATTTTCTTAAAAAAAATGTATTATAAACTATGTCAATGTCTAAAAGAACTAGAACACCTTGCGTAGGAATTTGCTCGACCACATATGGAGATGATGTTTGCAGAGGCTGCAAGCGTTTTGCACAAGAAATTATTAACTGGAATAGTTTTTCTCCAGATGAAAGAGAGGCAGTTTGGCAAAGACTAGAAAAACTTAAAACTCAGATTATGAAGTCTCGAATTAAAATTTTAGATTCTTCAAAATTAGCTGACGGCATTGATGAATATCGACTACGAATACATGAAGATTTTAATGATTTATGCAAAGCGTTTGAACTAGTTAAGCTTACTAGCAAAAGTTTTAAGGACTTAAATCAATTTGGGATAAAGATAATCTCACCCTTAAAAGATTTAGAAATATTGAAAGAAGATATAGAGAAGGAACTTTATGAGCTTTCGTCGGCTCATTATAATAGATACTTTATTGAACCAATAAAATATAAGGAGATTAAATAATGAATGATATTTTAGATTCAGAATTATCATTACCATGTGGCAAAGTTTTAAAAAATAGGATTTGTAAGTCTGCTCTTACAGAGAGAATTGCTAAAGGCGATAATTTAGTAAATCAAAAGCATTTGAATCTTTATGAAAAATGGGCTGAAGGAAATGTAGGAACTATTCTAACCGGTAACGTCCAAGTTGATAAAAGGTATTTAGAATCAGCAGGAAACGTGGCTATTGAAAAAAGCAATTATAAAGATCAATTAGATTTATTGAAAAAATGGACTGAAGTTGGAACAAAAAATAATACTAATTTATGGATGCAAATAAGTCATGCAGGCAGACAAACACCTGGAGACTTGAATATGAATCCAGTTGCGCCTTCAAATATTGGGCTTAAAATTCCTGGAAAAAAATATGGTACGCCTAAACCTTTGAGTAATGATGAAATAGAAGACGTTATAGATAGATTCATTTTTACAGCAAAGATAGCTCAGGATACCGGCTTTACCGGCATTCAAATTCATTCTGCACATGGTTATTTAATGTCGGAATTTCTATCACCTGACATCAATAAAAGAGAAGATCAGTGGGGTGGATCAATTGAGAACAGATCAAGAATCTTGTTAAGTATCATTAATGGTTGTAGGAAAGAATTAGGAGAAAATTTTCCAATATCAGTAAAATTAAACTCCGCTGATTTCCAAAAAGGAGGATTTAGTGCTGAAGATTCATCAAAAGTAGCTGCTATGTTAAGTGATGCAAAAATTGATTTATTGGAAATTTCTGGAGGTACTTATGAGCAACCTAGATTGCTTGGATTAGACAGCGTCAGCATTAATCCAAAAAGAAGTGAAGCAAGAAAGGAAAGCACTATTGCCAGAGAAGCATATTTTCTTGCTTATACGGAAGAAATTAAAAATGTTATCGATATCCCTTTAATGGTAACTGGAGGTTTTCGATCCAGAGTGGCAATGGAAGACGCAATAAATAAAGGAGCATGTGAAATTATTGGTATTGGACGCCCTTTATGTTCCGATCCATTATCTATAAAAAAATTACTTGATAGAGAAATTGACGTACTACCTATGTTTGAGAAAACTTTATCGATTGGACCCGGATGGCTTTCATCAAATAGTCCTTTTAGATTGATTCAAGCGATAAATGCTTTTGGCATTCAGTCATGGTTTTATTCGCAAATTAGAAGAATTTCAGAAGGACTGGATCCCGATTTATCATTGAACCCTTTAAAGGCATTTAGAAGTGATGGTAAAATAGATAAACATACAGTCCAATCTTATAAGTCTTATAACAAATCCTGATCGTTTAACTTATGACCACTGATTTAAATTCAATATATTTAGTTGCTTTGCCAATAGTTTTTGCCCTTATCTGTTTGGAAGCATTTATTTCTGGTTATTTAAATATGAATGTTTATAAAACTGGAGATACTCTTGGAACCATAGGTTTATTATCAGGAAATATATTAGTTTCTCTTTTAATAAAAGGATCGACATTGGGATTTCATTTTTTCCTATATCAATTTAAGTTAATAGATTTAATTTCTTTTATACCATTATGGTTACACTGGTTACTAACTTTCATTTTTATTGATTTTATTTATTATTTTTATCATCGGATCTCTCATAGAAGTAGATTTCTATGGGCTGTACACATGAGTCACCACTCAAGCGAAGAAATGAATTTTGCAGTTGCTTTTAGACAGGCTTGGTTGGGCCCAGTTTCAAAAATTCCTTTTTTTATGGTTTTACCTTTAATAGGATTTGATCCATTAATAGTAGCAGTAGCCGGAGTTTTGAGTACTTTGTGGGGAATTTTTGGCCATACGCAAATAATTAGAAATTTGGGATTACTCGAATGGGTGTTTGTTACTCCCTCTCATCACAGAGTTCATCATGGAGCTAACGAAATTTATATCGATAAGAATTATGGAAATTTTCTTATAATTTGGGATAGATTTTTTGGGACTTTTGAGGCAGAAAAAGAAAAAGTAAAGTTTGGTTTGGTAAAAAATGTAAATACCTTCAATCCAATTAAAATTACCATCATGGGGTGGCAAGACATTTATAGAGATATAAAAAAATCTAAATCTTCCAAAGAAGCATTTGATCACTTTTTCGGCCCACCTAAAACTAATTAAGTTTAAAAAATTTACTCTTCACCTTTCTTTGATAAAAGAAATGAACTTTCGGTAAATAAAAATGTAAAATTAATATGATTACAAACTTAAATCATTTCCTTTTATAAATTATGGAAAAAGTAATACTTGCTTATTCTGGAGGTTTAGACACTTCTGTCATTTTAAAATGGCTTCAAGTAGAAAAAAATCTTGAAGTTGTCACATACACAGCAGATATGGGACAAGGAGACATTCCAGATGATTTAGAACAAAAAGCTAAAAGTTTTGGAGCCTCTAAAGTTATCATTGATGACTTATCAGAAGAGTTTGTAAAAGACTTTGTGTTTCCAATGTTGCGTTGCAATACATTGTTTGAAGGCGAGTATCTTCTTGGAACCGCCATTGCCAGACCGCTTATCGTAAAAAAATTAGTTGAAGTAGGTTTGCAAGAAGGAACAAATATCATAAGTCATGGAGCAACCGGAAAGGGAAATGATCAAATTAGATTTGAAATCGGCGCTCATGCTCTTAATAAAAATATTCAGGTC
>MDTB01021506.1_pt1 | contig 10999 bp, 10 predicted proteins | sample 811161 | NCBI WGS metagenome assembly MDTB01 (sample SAMN05326650, study PRJNA326480) | marine metagenome | isolation source: seawater | place: Mediterranean Sea | collected 2009 | reverse complement strand
CTATTTTTTAACATTCCATCTTGGTGAATGCCTGATTCATGTGCAAAAGCATTTTTTCCAACTATTGCTTTATTGAACTGGACAGGAAAGCCTGTAGCATTAGACACAACTTTTGAAGCCTTGCTCAATAATTTTGTATTAATTCCTGTTTTAAATGGCATCAAGTCAGGTCTTGTTTTCATGGCCATTACAATTTCTTCAAGTGCAGCATTTCCTGCTCTTTCTCCAATTCCATTTATTGTGCATTCAACTTGTCTTGCTCCAGCTACCACACCGGCTAAAGAGTTTGCAACAGCTAGTCCTAAATCATTGTGGCAGTGAGTAGATAGAATTGCTTTGTCAATATTTGGAACTTTATTAATTAATGTTTCTATAATCTTTTTAAATTCAGATGGGACTGAGTAACCAACCGTATCAGGTATATTAATTGTTTTAGCTCCACATTTAATTGCAAGTTCAACCGTCTTACACATAAAATCCATATTCGTTCTTGTTCCATCCTCACATGACCATTCAACATCGTCAGTAAATTTTCTAGCATAAGTAACATGTTCTTTAATTGAGTCTATTACTTCTTCAGGGGATTTGTTTAACTTATGTTTCATATGAAGATCGCTAGTAGAAATAAAAGTGTGAATTCTAAATCTTGGTGCAGCCTTCAAAGCTTCATGACAAGCATCAATATCTTTTTTTGTGTGCCTTGATAATCCAGCTGGAATAGAATTTTTTAAAATTTTGCTTATAGCTGTTACAGCTTCAAAGTCTCCTGGTGATGCAATAGGAAAACCTGCTTCGATGATATCAATACCAAGCTCATCAAAAATTCTAGAAATCTGAATTTTTTCTTCAAGACTCATTGATGCGCCAGGTGATTGTTCACCATCTCGCATTGTCGTATCAAAAATGATTACTCTATTTTTATCTTCCATATGGTTAATTCTAAGTTTTTTTATAATACAATTTATACGATAATTTGCAAAATATATTTACAAAAGTTAGAAAAATTTAAGATCAGTATGGGTTAATTCTTGGATTTATCTACCAATTTATTCTTGCCAATCCAAGGCATTAGATCTCTTAACTTTTTACCCACCTTCTCTATTGAGTGATTAGCTAAGTCTTCTCTCATTTTTAAAAAATTTTTCTGCCCTGACTCACATTCTTTCATCCATTCTTTAGTGAATTTTCCAGATTGAATATCCTTTAAGACTTCCTTCATTCTTTCCTTGGTCTTATTGTCTACAATTTTTTTACCTGATACGTATTCCCCATATTCTGCAGTATTAGATATTGAATAATTCATATTTGCAATTCCACCCTCGTAAATAAGATCAACAATCAGTTTCACTTCATGTAAACATTCAAAGTATGCCATCTCAGGTGGGTAACCAGCTTCTGTTAATGTTTCATAACCATTTTTTATAAGTTCAACCAATCCACCGCACAAAACAGTCTGTTCACCAAATAAATCTGTTTCGCATTCATCCTTAAAAGTTGTTTCAATAATTCCAGACTTACCTCCTCCAATAGCTGAAGCATATGACATTGCTAGATTTCTAGCTTTACCTGAACTATCTTTATGAACTGCCATTAAACAAGGAACTCCTCCTCCTTTTTGATACTCACTTCTAACTAAATGTCCAGGTCCTTTTGGTGCAACCATAAAAACATCTAAATCTTTTCTGGAATTAATTAAATTAAAATGAATATTTAGACCATGAGCAAATGCTAAACTTGTTCCTTCTCTCATCCTTTGTTCTATATGATTTTTATAAATTTTTGACTGTAGTTCATCGGGTGTTAAAAGCATTACAACGTCTGCCCAGGCAGCGGCGTCTGATAAAGACATTACTTTTAACCCTTCACTTTTAGCCTTCTTTGCACTTGGAGAATTTTCTCTAAGAGCAACAACAACTTCTTTTACTCCACTATCTTTCAAGTTTAAAGCATGCGCATGACCTTGGCTTCCATAACCAAATATTGCAATTTTTTTTTCTTTTATAAGATTAACGTCAGCATCTTTTTCATAATACATTTTCATATTTTTCTCCGTCTTAATTATTTGAAAATCTTTGGTCCTCTAGTCATAGCTACTGCTCCAGTTCTAGATACACTTGCTAATCCAAGAGGTCTAAGGTTTTCAATTAATTTATCAATTTCTCTTCTTAAAGCAGTTACCTGAATAACTAAAGACTTTTTTGATTTATCCAAGATAATAGAATTATATTTTTTACAAGCTTTTCTAGCCTTTTTTCTATTTTTTTCAGATGAAATTACTTTAAATAAGGCCAATTCTTTAAATAATATTTCAGGATCATTCCTAGAAAAATCAGCAACCTTGTGAACTGGTATTAATTTTTTAAGCTGGAGTTTTATCTGCTCCACGACTTGAGGGGTTCCCGAAGTAACTATTGTAATTCTTGAAATATGTTTTTTTTTATCAACTTCAGCTACTGCTAGTGACTCAATGTTGTAACCTCTACCAGAAAACAAACCAACCACCCTAGCTAAAACTCCGGCTTCATTGTCTACCCAAACTACTATTATATGGTTGTCAATTTTTCCAATTTTGCCTGGTTCACTGTAAGCTGACTTAGATTTTCCCATTATACTAAAATTTTTCCTTCCTCAGATACTTCTTCTTCCTCTTGATCTTTTTCTCCCAATAACATTTGATTATGTGGCTTACCCGATGGAATCATTGGAAAACAATTCTCATTTTTATCAACTACACAGTCAAAAATTACTGGCTTATCAACTGATATCATTTCTTTTATTTTCTGATCAAGTTCATTTGGTTTTGTGGCTCTAATTCCTACACACCCATAAGCCTCAGCTAATTTTACAAAATCAGGTAATGCTTCTGTATAACTTTCTGAATAGTTTTTTTCATGCAAAAGCTCTTGCCATTGTCTTACCATTCCCATGTATTGGTTATTTAAAATAAAAATTTTAATTGGTAACTTGTACTGAACTGCTGTTGACATTTCTTGCATTGTCATAAGAACAGAAGCTTCGCCTGCTATATCAACTACTAATTTGCCAGGATTTGCTATTTGAACCCCAACAGCAGCCGGCAGACCATATCCCATTGTGCCTAAGCCACCAGAAGTCATCCATCTATTGGGTTTTTCAAACTTATAATGCTGAGCTGCCCACATTTGATGTTGTCCAACTTCTGTTGTTATATAAGCATCTTTATTTTTTGTTAACTCATAAAGTCTTTGTACAGCGTACTGAGGCTTTATTATAGTTTCGCTGTTTTTAAAATTTAAAGATTTCTTCTGTCTCCACTGAGAAATTTGGCTCCACCATTTTGCAGTTTTTTGTTTATTTGAATTTAAAAAATCTTTATTTTTTTCTTTAAATCTTTTTGTTAAACTTTTGAGCAAATTGCCAACGTCGCTGATGATAGCTAAATCAACCTTAATATTTTTTCCAACAGAAGATGGGTCTATATCAATATGAACTTTTTTTGATTTTGGAGAAAACTCATCGACTTTACCAGTTATCCTATCATCAAATCTTGCTCCTATATTTATCATCAGGTCACAATCGTGCATTGCATTATTTGCCTCGTATGTACCATGCATGCCTAGCATTCCTAAAAACTGAGGATCATTTCCTGGATAGGCACCTAGTCCTTGTAAAGTTGATGTAATTGGAAAACCAGTGAGTGATACTAGTTCTCTTAAAAGCTTGCTTGCTTCTACGCCAGAGTTGATAACTCCTCCACCGGTGTAAAAAATTGGTTTCGATGATTGTCTCATCATTTCAATTAATTTATCTAAATCTTTTACGTTAAGTTTTTTATTAAGCTTTCCGTTAAGCTTTTCTTTTAAATTATTTTTTTGAGTTTTATACTTACCTTTTTTAAATTGAATATCCTTTGGAATGTCAACTAAAACTGGTCCGGGTCTTCCTGTTGTGGCAACCTCAAAAGCTTTGTGCATTATTTCAGCTAATTTATTTACATCTTTAACTAGCCAGTTATGTTTAGTACATGGTCTTGTAATTCCAGTGGTATCACACTCTTGAAAAGCATCAGTACCTATTAAATGAGTTGGGACTTGTCCTGTAATACAAACTAAAGGAACCGAATCCATGTAAGCATCCGTTAAAGCGGTAACAGCATTTGTTGCTCCGGGTCCTGATGTTACTAAGAGCACTCCAGGTTTTCCTGATGAACGGGCATAACCTTCTGCTGCATGCCCTGCTCCCTGTTCATGTCTTACTAAAATATGTTTTATTGACTCATGATTTTTTAATTCATCATAAATTGGAAGAACAGCACCGCCTGGATAACCAAAAACATGTTTTACTTTTTGGTCCTCTAAACACTTGAATACTATTTCTGCACCAGTAAATAATTTGGACATTTATACAATCTATCGGAGTATCGATTTGCGTCAAGTTTTAGCTTATTTCTTTTAAAACTTTTTTTAAGAGAGCTGAAAAATCTTTAGAATAAAGCTTATTCCAAGTGGTCATATGGCCTCTGGACCAGGTATTTTGGCTTTTTGCATATTGTCTTGTTTTTGTATTCATTAGATTCACTGCTTCTTCCAAACTAATGGAGCCTCTCAAATAGCTCTGGATTTCCCTAAGACCTATAATTTTATTTGCCGAAAGAGACTTGTCTATATTTAAATTTAAGAAATTTTTAACCTCCTTAATACAATCATTATCAAACATTGTACGAGTTCTTTTCGATATATTTTTTAACAAATCTTCTCTTGGGGTGTTAATAAAAATTTTTCTTATATCATAATTTAAAAACTCTGATTTTGTATTACTGATCCATTCATAAAGAGATTTTTTAGTAAAAATTTTAACCTCATATGCTCTTAAAGTTCTTTGGGTATCAGAAGCAACGATTTTATTTTTGGATAATGGATCAATTAATATAAGTCTGTTGTAAAATCTTTTTTGACCAATTTTCCTGTGCAAATTCCTTATATTTTCTCTTATATCACTATCTATCTGGGGAATTTTACTAATACCTTTTGTTATTGCATTAAAATAAAGTCCAGTTCCCCCTACTATAATAGGTATTTTTTTTTTATTAATACATTTGTTGATTTTTTTTTTTGCTAGAATAAGCCATTCTCCAGTAGAAAAATATTTTTTTACTGACAAAATTCCATAAAGATAATGCTTTACTTTTTTGAGATCATTTTCTGAAGGTCTAGATGATAAAACAGAAAATTCTTTATAAACTTGCATACTATCAGCATTAATTATTTCTCCATTAATTTTTTTAGCCAAAGAAATAGCTAATTTCGATTTACCCGACGCTGTGGGTCCTGCAATAAGTATTATTTTTTTTTGAAAATTTAATTTATTAGTCAAAACTAATTAATTTTAACACCAACATACCTTCTACGATTATTGTTATTAACAATAGTTAGTAGAAGTGTTTTTTCACCTTTTTTAATTATAGTCTCTACTAAACTATCTATAGAGTTTGATGATACAGGAGTTTTTTGAATTTCAAGAATAATATTCTTAACGTTAACAAATCTTGATATTGGACTTCTGTTGGAGATTTCAGTAATAACAACTCCCTTTGAATTCTTCGGCAAGTTTCTTTCTTTAATATCATCTTCGTTTATATCTCTTACTACAATTTTTAAGCTATCAATTTCAACTTCTGATTTTTTTCTTAGTTTTTTTGTTTTTTGCCCTTCTTTAAATTCTTTTGAAGATTCCAAGCGACCAAGAACCAATCTTTTTGAAATTAAATTTTCTTCTCTCCAAATTTTAAGGACTACACTTTTGCCTACTTTTGTATTTGCGACAGCTTTAGGAAGTTCTTTCATTGTATCAATTTTTTTTCCATCAAACTCTAAAATAATATCTCCTGCTTTTAATCCAGCTTTGTCAGCAGGGCTTCCTTCTGAAACGCTAGCAACAAGTGCTCCTTTGGCTTTTTCTAATTTTTCTACTTCTGCAATTTCTTTGGTTACCTCTTGAATTCGTACTCCTAGCCAGCCTCGTCTAGTTTCCCCGTACTTAATTAATTGATCAATTATATTTGACGCATCATTAGAAGGAATAGCAAACCCGATTCCAATTGATCCAGTTTGTCCTGGTGCAATTATAGCAGTATTGATTCCAATAACTTCTCCTTTTAAATTAAAAAGAGGACCGCCAGAATTACCTTGATTAATAGAAGCGTCCGTTTGGATTAAATTGTCATATCGAGTTAAATTAATATCTCTATGTTTTGCAGAAATTATTCCTGAGGTAACAGTTCCTCCTAAACCAAAAGGGTTTCCAATAGCAACAACCCATTCACCAACTTTTGCTTTTTCAGAATTTCCAAAACTTACAGGTACAAAAGTATCTTTGGACTCTAATTTTAAAACGGCCAGGTCAGCAAGAGGGTCTGAACCTAATACTTTGGCTTTATATTCTTTTGAATTAACCCTTACTAATATGTCTTCGGCATTAGCAATAACATGGTTATTAGTAACAATAGTGCCATTTTTATCTATAATAAAACCAGAACCTAAGGAAGAGGATTTTCTTTCAGTTGGTCTTTGAAAATCTTTAAACATCTCCTCAAAAGGTGATCCTGGTGGAAATTGAAATGGAAATTGATTTGTGGTTGTTCTGATTGTCTGAGTAGTAGAAATATTAACTACTGAAGGCATTAATTTTTCAGCTAATTCAGCAAAAGATTCTGGTACAGATTTTGCGTTTAATTGATTAGAAAATGTAAAAACTAAGCAAAATAGATAAATAAATGCTTTATTAAAAATTTTCATCTAATTTTTTATATACCAAACAATTATAAAACCTACGATCAAAAAAAAAATCCCTGTTCCTCTTAACTTGTTTTCAGGTGTATTTTCGATCAACTTCAACATATTTTTTATTTTTGACGGAAACAAGGCAATAGCTAAGCCTTCGATGAATAAAAGTAATCCTATAGCAGTTATAAGATCCTTCATATTGAAATTTACTGTTTTTTTACTTTTCCGGCTTTAATTTTTCCAAAAAATTTAAAGAAATCACTATCAGGTGAAAGAATTAAAGATGTTTCTCCACCTATTAAAGCTTTTTCATAAGCCTGCATAGCTCTATAGAAACCAAAAAATTCAGGATCTTTTCCAAATGCGCTAGCAAAAATTTTATTTCTTTGCCCGTCACCTTGTCCTTTCATAATTTCAGATTGTTTTTTTGCATTTGCAAGAATTACTGTTACGTCTTTGTCTGCTGTTGAAGTAATTTTAGCAGCAATTTCGGCACCTTGCGCTCTAAATTCTTTTGCTTCTCTTTCTCGTTCTGTCTGCATTCTTTTATAAATTGCTTCACTGTTAGCAGGAGGAAGGTCAGCTCTTTTTATTCTTACGTCGACAATAGTTATTCCAAAACCTTTAGCTTCTTGGTTTACATCTCTTTGAATAATTTCCATTTGTCTAACTCGATCAGTTGAAAGTAAAGTGGAAAGTTGTTGTGTACCAAGAACACCTCTTAATCTTGAATTGATAATAGTAGAGAGTCTTGATCTAGCAACTCTCTCGTTGCCTACGGAAATATAAAACTTTAATGGATCAACAATTTTAAATCTAGCTATTGCGTCTACTATAAGCCTCTTTTGATCCGCTGCTATGACTTCCTCTGGAGGGTTGTCTAAATTAAGTATTCTTTTATCTAAATAAACAACGTTTTGTATAAAAGGTATTTTAAAATTTAAACCTGATTTAGTAATGATTTTTTTTGGATCACCAAATTGAAGGACTATAGCCTGATTAATCTCTTGAACAATAATTACAGATTGAAACAAAAGAACAACTAATACAACTAATCCAGGAATAAAAAATTTACGCATCATTATTGATTACCTTTTTTTTTTAGCTCAGGTAATGGTAGATACGGCACTACACCTGATCCAGATTTTTTATCTATAATAACTTTGTCAATATCTGCTAAAACTTTTTCCATTGTTTCTAAATACATTCTTTCTTGTGTTACTTGTTTTGCGCTTTTATATTCATTATATATCGACATAAATCTACTAGCTTCACCCTCAGCAGCTGCAACGACCTGTTTTTTGTAAGCTTCTGCTTCTTGTAAAATTTTTTCTGCTTCCCCTCTTGCTCTTGGAATTACATCATTAGCATAAGCTTCTGCTTCATTTTTTGATCTTTCTCTATCTGCTCTAGCCGCTTGAACATCTCTGAATGCATCGATAACTTGGCTTGGCGGGTCAGCCTGTTGGGTTTGAACCTGAGTAATTTGTATACCAGATCCATACTCATCTAAAATTTTTTGCATAATTGTTTGAACTTCGATTTCTATTTTAGATCTTCCTTCTGTTAAAATAGATTGTATTGGACTTTTTGCTATTACTTCTCTCATAGCTGTCTCAGAGGTAGCTTTTACAGTTTCAACGGGACTTTGAATATTAAACAAAAACTTTTGAGCATCCTTAATAACCCAAAAAACTGAATAGTTAATGTCCACTATATTTTCATCGCCCGTAAGCATTAAACTTTCCTCGTCAACATCAGCTATTCCTGATGACCTTCCGCTATCACTTGCAGGTCTAAAACCAACATCAATTCGATTAACTTTAGTTACTTTCGGAGTTAGAGCTCTTTCTATAGGTAAGGGTAAATGGTAATTTAATCCAGGCTGAGTTGTTTTTATAAATTTTCCAAATCTAAGAACAACACCTTGTTCATCAGGTAAAACTCTATAAAGTCCGCTTGCTCCCCAAAGACCAAGTAAAATTATTAATATTAAAGAAATTGATTTTCCTCCTCCAGATTTTCCACCTGGTAAAAATTTATTTATTAATTTTTGAAAATTTCTAATAAGATCGTCAAGGTTTGGCGGTTCTCTTCTAGTCCCAGAACCGTTTCTTCCATCATTTCCGCCGCCTGGTGAAGATCCCCAGGGAGACTGATTTTTAAATATACTTCCAATGTTTTTCATCACACTTTATATAGTTACTTTTATTACAAAAACAAGATAAGTTAAGGTGATATTATGTCCGAAAAGAATGAAAAAACCACCAACCCTATGGAAGAGAAGCTTTCTCCAAAGAAATTTACAAAAAACCCTATTAAAGGGACAAAATATACAATTATGGTTTCAAGCGCAAAAGGAGGTGTAGGAAAATCTACTTTTGCAATAAATATTGCTTTTGCTCTTCAAAACTTGGGTAGCAAAGTTGGTTTCCTTGATGCTGATATACATGGTCCTTCACTTCCAAAGTTAATCGCTATAAATGAAAAACCAAAAAGTGAAGATGGAAAATTTCTTGTACCAATAGAAAAATATGGAGCTCAATTTATTTCTATGGGGTTTTTAATTGATGAAATTACCCCAATGATTTGGAGGGGACCAATGGTTATAAGTGCTATCAAAACATTAACCCAAAGGGTTTTGTGGAAGGATCTTGATTTCGTAGTTATAGATATGCCTCCTGGAACTGGTGATGCTCAATTAACTTTTGCTCAAGAAGTAAAGGTTGATGGGGCAATAATTGTTTCTACCCCTCAAGACTTAGCGCTAATGGATGTTAAAAGAGGAATTCAAATGTTTGATAAAACTAAAGTAAAAATTATAGGTTTGGTCGACAATATGAGTTTTTTTAAGGGAGAAGATGGAAAAAACTATAAAATATTTGGAGAAGGTGGAGTTGAAAAAACCGCTAAAGATTTTAGTAAAAAATTTTTAGGTAAAATTCCAATTAATATAGAACTTAGAGAGTCATCAGATCTAGGTTTACCTTTAGTTTATAAAAAGCCTGAGCATGAAATATCAAAAATTTTTTTGGATATTGCTTCAAAAATTAAACAAGATTTTCCTTAAAACCCAAAGACTCCATTAACTCATTCCATTCTCTTTTTGACAAACCGGAATCTTCAAATTTATAGGTTTCTCCTTTTATCATCTTTTTTATAATTGATTTTCCTTTTGAAGATAATTCCATTGCTCCTACCCTATAATCCATGAAAGCTTCATAAGTTATAGGCACCCACCTTTTTAAAGAATCAATCATAACATCTGCGTAAGCCCTGATTTCATATTGTGCATGATCGTCAGCTCTTAATGATAAAAAGTTTAGTAAATTTAATAAATCAGTTTTCCAATACCATTGAGTATATGCATTTAAAGTTAAATTCATCCTAGCAAGTTCTCTGGCTAGTCCTTGTTTATTTTCATCAATAACACTTCCATCATATTTTTCATTTAACATTTTTTCATAATCATTGTAATTTTTTTGAGCATCTTCTTTAAGCATATTTAAAATTTCATCAGCTTGCTTGCCATTAATTAAAGATCCACGTCCTTGACGATTATCTTTTGACTGTGCAGCTAAATGTTCTTTTTCAGGAATATAAAACTCTTTATCAAGAATTGAATATCTTGCAGAATATTCATTTACATTTGCAGTTCTGTGTCTGATCCATTGTCTAGCTACAAATATTGGAAGTTTGACGTGATACTTTATTTCACACATTTCAAAAGGCGTGCTGTGTCTGTGTCTCATCAAATATTTAATCAGTCCACTATCTGTTGAAACTTTTTTAGTGCCTTTTCCATATGAAACTCTTGCAGACTGAACTATTGAAGTATCATCTCCCATATAATCCACTACTCTAACAAAGCCATGATCTAAAACAGGCAAAGCTTCATAGAGAATTTTTTCTAATTCAGGTGAAGTTACTCTTTTAGTGTAGTTTTTTTGCGATTGTTGGTCAGTTATTTCTTGTTTTTGTTCTTTAGTTAATTTCATCAGAAAAATTTTGTTGAATCTCTAGCAGTAAGTTTTATATTATAAGCGTTGGTTTTCCAACTATAACGATAAACGAATTTCGTAATAAACATTACGGACGTGGGGGCAGTACCCACCACCTCCACCATTTACAACTTACGGGGGTGAACCAGGATCGACGGATGTCTAAAGGCTATTTTTTCGTTCGGAATTGTTCCACCGTAACGGGCTATTTATAATTGCAAATGATAAATTTGCTCT
>MDTB01236018.1_pt1 | contig 11000 bp, 7 predicted proteins | sample 811161 | NCBI WGS metagenome assembly MDTB01 (sample SAMN05326650, study PRJNA326480) | marine metagenome | isolation source: seawater | place: Mediterranean Sea | collected 2009 | reverse complement strand
TTTTTATTTTGATAAAAGTTTTCTAATTTTTCCATAGCTGAAATCGCGTCATCTATGTATGTAAAATCTCTAAAATGATTACCATGGTTATAAATTTCTAAAATTTTGTGGCTAATTATTTTTTTAGAAGCCTTATAATAGAACATATCTGGTCTTCCATAAGGACCATAAACTGTAAAAAATCTAATTCCAATTGAATTTATTTTATATAATTTATAGTATACTTCTGCCATCAATTCATTTGTTCTTTTGCTAATTGCATAAACTGAAGCTTGATTGTCTACTCTATCTTTTTCACTAAAAGGATTTTTTTTATTATCACCATATACACTGCTCGAACTAGCATAGATTAAGTTTTTAACTTTAAATTTTCTACAATTTTCAAGTAAATTACAAAATCCTTCTATATTATTTTTTATATAAAATTTAGGTTTATCTATAGACAGTCTTACACCGGCTTGTGCTGCAAAATTTATAACTTTAGTAAATTTAAAATTTTTGAAAATACTTTTTAATTTATTTTCATCATTAACTGATATTTTAAAGAATTTGAAATTCTTTGGAAATTTTTGTTTTAGTATTTTTAATCTTTCATTTTTTAATTTAACGTCATAGTAATTATTAAGATTATCTATTCCAATAATTTTAAGATTTTTTGATTTATTTAATTTATTATTTATATAATGAAACCCTATAAATCCTGCAGCTCCTGTTACCAAAACATTCATACCGATAAATTTCTATAAAACTAAATAAGTAATTAATCAATTCAATTCATTCTTTTATCATTTTTCTATCTGGAGTCATTAAGAAGTATTGATGCTGAGTTTACAGAGTTACATGGCAGAATAATTCCTAGCGCAGAAAAATTCTTCGACTTTTCAAAAGATAGAATTTTCATTAAAGATAAAGGAGAAAAATTCCTTCAGTAAAGCCTTAATTAAGCTCATTCAGCTTTCAACATATTTAGAAAATATGTTTAAATTAAATACTAAAAATCTATATAAAATTTAAATAATAATTATATTAAGTTTAATTGTGAAAAAATTAAGTCTTGTAATACTTGCTGGTGGAAAGGGCACAAGGTTGAAGTCAATTACAACTAAACCAAAACCTCTTTTTGAATTCAATAAAATACCTTTTTTACAACATCAATTAAATCACCTCTCAAAATATAATTTTACTGAAATAATAATTTTAGTTGGATATAAGTCTAATTTTTTTATCAAATATAAAGATAATATTATCAATTCAATAAAGATTAAAATTGTGAAAGAAAAAAAACCTTTAGGGACTGGTGGAGCATTATATAATCTAAAAAATATTATCAAAAATGACTTTATTGTTGTTAATGGAGATACTCATTTTCCAATAAATATAAATGATTTTGTTATTGATAGAAAAAATTCTCTCGCATTTATTGCTTTAGTTAAAAATGTTAATTACAAATCCAACACCTCCTTAGTAAATCTTTCTTTATATAAAAAAAAAATAATCTACGATAAAAAATCAAATTTAATGAATGCAGGTATTTATTATTTTAAAAAAGAAATTTTCAAATATTTATTCAAAGGGTCTTATTCTTTAGAAAAAAAAATTTTTCCAAAATTAATTTCTGAAAAAAAATTATCTGGGAAAAAATACAATAATTTTTTTATTGATATTGGAACTCCTAGTAATTTAAAATTTTTTAAACAAAATTCAAAAAAAATATTATTTAAAAAATCAGCGTTTTTAGACAGAGATGGAGTAATAAATTTTGATTATGGATATGTTAATAAACTTGCTGATTTTAAGTTGAGACCAGGGGTTTTGCAGGGCTTAAGATTTTTAATTAAAAAAAAATATAATATTTTCATTGTTACTAACCAAGCAGGAATTGCAAAAAAAAAATTTATGTTCAAAGAATATTTAAATTTTAACCAAAAGCTGAAAAAATTTTTTTCAAATAAAAATGTATTTTTTGATGCAGTAGAATTTTGTCCACATCATCCAAATGCATTAATCAAAAAATATAAAAAAAAATGTAATTGTAGAAAACCAAAAAATGGTATGATTGAAAAGATTATTAAAAATTTCTGCTGTACAAGGAAAAGCTCTTTTTTTATTGGTGACAAAAATTCAGATATGTTGGCTGCCAAAAGTAGCAAAATCAAATTTTTTTACCCAGAAAAAAATTTTTTACAGCAAATTAAAAAAATAACTGTATAGCAAGGATAATATATATGTTTATTATTTACCGAAATATGTAATAAAAATTATTAAGATGTCTAAAATTACTGATTCTTTAAAAATTTTAAAAAAAGATAAAAAAAATCTAACACTATTTAGTATTTTCATTTTATTTGCTGTTTTATTTGAAACTGTTGGTGTTGCATTGGTAATACCTCTTTTTAAGATAATAATGACAGATCAAGAATTTATAAATTTCAATTTTTCTATTTTTAATAAAAATTTTTATTTTGAATTTCTTCAGTTTAAATTGCTAATTTTTGCCATGTCTTTTGTGGTATTTTTTTACTTTATTAAAACTGCTTACCTAGTTTTCTTCAATTATTGGAGATCCAAATTTATCTTTGATCAAAATAAAAAAATAAGCTTAAGGTTATTTAAATCTTATATTTTTAAGCCTTATCTTTTTCACATACAAACCAACACATCTTTATTGGTAAGAAATCTTAATGGTGTTCAAAATTATGTAAGAAATTTTGATCAGATAATGGGTCTTTTAACAGAAATGGTAATAGCCCTTTTCCTTTTTGTTATATTATTTTTATATCAGCCTAAGCTATCTTTAATCTTAATATTTATAATATTGATATTTGTTTTGACATACTATTTTACCATAAATAAAATAAGTTTGAGGATAGGAAAAGAGAGCTATAATTCTAATCAGAAAATATTTCAATCAATCAATCAAGGTCTTTTTGCAATTAAAGAAATAAAATTATATGGAAGAGAAAAAGATTTTTTAAGGATTTTTTCAAAAAATATTGAAACCTACTCTGACGCTTATAAAGTATACGAAACAATTCAACCCTTACCAAAAATACTACTTGAGCTTGTTGGGGTAATTATAATTATCTCTAGTATCGGGATACTTTATTATCTGGGCGTATCTAGTGATGAAATAATAATATTGGTAGCATTAATTGCAGCAATTTCTTTTAGGATTGTCCCATCATTTAATAGAGTGCTTATTGCGGTTCAACATTTAAAGTTTTATCTTCCTTTAGCGAATACTATACACAAAGATTTACTTAATTTTGAAGAATCTAAACTGATCAAGAGCAAAAAAAATATTATTTTTGAGAAAAAAATAGAAATTAAAAATTTAGTCTTTAATTATCCAGAAAAAGACACGAAAGTTATTAATGATTTAAATTTAGAGATAAATAAATTTGATACAATTGGCATACATGGAAGTTCTGGTGCTGGAAAAACAACACTAATAAACATTCTTTTAGGATTACTCAGTCCTTCAAAAAATTCTACTTATGTAGATAATAGACTTGTTGAATTTAGCGAAAGAGCTTGGCAAGATAAGATTGGATATGTTCCTCAAAACGTTTATTTAATTGATGATACTATAAAAAGAAATATAGCTTTTGGTATTGATGATGATCAAATTGATATAAACAGGTTAAATACATCTATTAAGCTTGCTCAGTTAAGTGATTATATAGAGACTTTAAATGATAAATTAGATAGTAAAGTTGGTGAAAATGGTATCAATTTATCTGGAGGACAAATTCAAAGAATAGGAATTGCTAGAGCTTTATATAATAATCCAGAAATTTTAATATTAGACGAACCTTCAAGTGCCCTTGACGAAAATACTGAAAATAAAATTCTTTCAGAAATAAGTAATATTAAATTCAATAAAACTATAATAATTATATCTCACAAAAAAAGCACACTATCTATTTGTAATAAGATATTTTATTTTAAAAATGGAAAAGTTAGTTTAGAACGGTTAAATTGATTTAATGGAATATCCGCTTACATTCTCTACATGGGATAATAAAGAAAACCTTGCAATAAAGTCTGTGGTTAAAACAGGTTATTTTTCAATGGGAAAAAAAGTTGAGGAATTTGAGAGAAAATTTGCAAAATATTTAAATCGCAAATATGCAATCATGGTAAATTCAGGCTCATCAGCTAATTTGATTGGAATGTCTGCCTTTTTTTATAAAGAACTTGGAAAATTACAAAGGGGTGACGAAGTTATTGTACCAGCAATTGCATGGAGCACCACTTATTCTCCATTAAAACAGCTTGGTCTAAAATTAAAAATTATTGATGTAAATTTTGAAAATTTGAATCTCAATTTTGATTTACTAAAAAAAGCAATTACAAAAAAAACTAAAATGATTGTAAGTGTAAGCATTTTAGGAGTGCCTGCAGAATTAGAAAAAATAAGAAAATTATGTAAAAAACAAAAAATAATTTTTTTTGAGGACAACTGCGAGAGTCTTGGCTCAAAAATAGGAAAAATTAAAACTGGAAAGTTTGGAGACATATCTACACATAGTTTTTTTTATTCTCACCATATCAGTACTATGGAAGGTGGTATGTGTGTTACTGATAACTTTGAGTTATATTGCATACTCAAATCTTTAAGAGCCCATGGTTGGTCTAGAGATTTACCTAAAATAAATACATTGACCAAACCTCTCTATGGCAGCAAACAAGCAGAATATAATTTTATTTTACCTGGATTTAATGTACGACCAGGAGAAATAAATGCAGCCATTGGAATAGAGCAACTAAAAAAACTGGATGATTTGGTAAAACATAGAATTAAAAATTGGAATTTGTTTAAAAAATTATTTAAAAATGACAAAAGATTTACAATTCAAAACACAAATTATAAAAATGCATCTTTTGCTTTTACTTTTGTTATTAACAATAACAAAAAAAATTTAAAACAAAAAATATATAAAATTTTAAAAAAAAAAGGGATCGCTTATAGGCTAATTACAGGCGGTTGTTTTACTAAACATCCATATAAAAAATATTTTAATTATAAAATTTTTAAAACCTTGAAAGTTGCAAATAAAATTCATGATGATGGTTTTTTTGTGGGCAATGCAGGTCAAGATTTAACTAAAGAAATAAATTACTTATATCATACATTAAGGAGCATAAAATAAATATGAAAAAAGTCTTAATCACAGGGGGGGCTGGATACATAGGATCCAAACTTTCAACTAAACTCATTGAAGAAGGTTATCATGTAACTGTTTTAGATAATCTGAGTTTTTCGGATAGTTCATTAAATCATTTATTTTTAAAAAAAAATTTTGAATTTTTTAAGGGAAATACTAATAATGTTTTATTTGTTAAAAAACATTTAAAAGATAAGGATTTTCTTATTCCATTAGCAGCGCTTGTAGGTGCACCATTGTGTGAAAAATTTAAGTCATTAGCGAAAAAAACAAATTTTGATGCAATTAAACAACAAGTAAATTTTCTCAAACCAAAACAAAAAATCATATATCCAACATCTAACTCAGGTTATGGTATAGGTGAAAAAGATAAATTTTGCGATGAAAACTCTCCCTTAAAGCCCATATCGCTTTATGGAAGAACTAAAGCAGAAGCAGAAAAAGAAGTTCAAAAATTTAAAAATTCAGTTTGTTTTAGATTAGCAACTATCTTTGGTTATTCGTATAGAATGAGATCGGATCTCTTAGTTAATAATTTTGTTTATAGAGCAATAAATGATAAAAAATTATCTATTTTTCAACCACACTTTAGGAGAAATTTTATTCATATAGATGATGTTGTAAAAGCATTTATTTTTGCAATTAAGAATTTTAATATAATGAAAGGAGAAATATATAATTTGGGTCTTTCTTCTGCGAATATCACAAAATTAGATTTAGCAAATAAGATTAAAAAACAATTACCAGCATTAAAAATTAAGATTGTAAAAAATAAAAAAGATCCAGATCAAAGAGATTATTTTGTAAGTAATAAAAAAATTGAAAATTTAGGTTTTAAGGCAACTACCTCTATTGATGATGGAATTTCTGAATTGATTAAAATTTTTAGTTACTCGACCTTAAAAATTAAAAATAATTATTAAATGAGAGTTTTTAAAAAAGTTCTGATTACTGGAATTTCTGGTTCCGGTGGCAGTTATTTAGCAGAACACATCTTAAATAAAAAATTAAATTTAAAAGTATTTGGTTTAATGAGAACAAAAAATAAATTTAATACTAGAAATTTGCGGCAAGTAAAAATATTTAAATGTGATTTAAATAAATATGAAAATCTTAAAAAAAAATTAAAGATAATTAATCCAGATGTAATTTTCCATTTAGCCTCAATGGCAGATGTAAGAAAATCATTTGATGAACCAAAAGAAATAATTGAAAACAATAATCAAATAACCTTAAACCTTTTAGAGGCAGTAAGAAAATTAAATATTAAACCTTTAATTCTTATTTGTAGCACTTCTGAAGTTTATGGGCAGGTAAGTAAAAAAAATTTACCCATTGATGAAAATAGTAAAATTAAACCTATTAACCCATATGCTGTCTCAAAAACTTTCCAAGATCTTATTTCTTATAATTATTTTTTAAATTTTAATCTCAAAATAATCATTACAAGAATGTTCACTTATTTAAATGCAAGAAGAACAAATTTATTTGCCTCCCACTGGGCAGATCAAGTTGCTCAAATAGAAAAAGGTAAAAGAAAAATTTTATATCATGGGAATTTGAATTCGGTGAGAACTATTATTGACATTAAAGATGCTATGGAAGCATATTGGATTGCAGCTACTAAAGGAAAGTTAGGTGAAACTTACAATATCGGTGGAACAAAAAGTATTAAAATTGAAAATTTTTTAAAAATTTTAAAAGATAAATCAAAGGTCAAAATAATATCAAAAGTAGATAAAAAATTACTTAGAAAAACAGATGTGACTCTCCAAATACCATCTTCAAGAAAATTTACGCAACATACAGGCTGGAAACCAAAAGAAAAATTTGAAACAAGTGTCGAAAATTTGTTGAAGGAATTTAGAAAAAAATATTTATAAATACATATCGTATGAGTAGTTTTGATAGATCAATAAGTTTTGTGAATACTATTTATACGAATTATTTAATTAATTTTATAAGTTTAAATATTTTTATCATTCTACTTTATATATTTAACTTAAATCAGTTAGTTACCGAAGTAGCTGTATTTGGAAGTTTTACAATTTTAGTTTGTCAAATATTTTCTTCTAATTCTAGATCATTAATTTTTTCTAAAAAAAATTTGCAGCCTACCGATGTAATTTTGCAAAGATTTGTATTTATATTTCCAATACTGATTTTTTCTCTGATATTTATATATATTTATAAATTTTCTGATATTTCATTAATCACTTCAGTTTTATTTCTAATTATTGCTCAGTGGATTTATGAAATAATATTATCTAGTAAAGAGGTTAAATCAAAAAAAATTGATTATAAGCATTTATGTTTTTATTTTGTTGCACTACTAACTATTGTAATTTCTTTATATTATAAGAATCTTTTTTTTATTAAAATTGCAATAAATGTACTTTCTTTATATTTATTTTTTGAAATTTATAAATATTTAAACAGCATAAAATTCAATATCAAAATTAATACTTTAGATTTAAAAAGTTGGTTTGCTTCTTTCCTTTTTTCAAGTTTTGGTTCATCTTTAGCTATTTCAGCTAGCAACTTCTTTTTTAGGTTTTTTGTTGTAATTTTAAATAATGTAGAAATATCAAGTGTTTTAATTATAGGTTTTATGTTTGGATCATTACCTATATCACTTTTTACTAATATTTTTGGTCCAAGTATAATTAGAGAAAAAATTAAATTTCAATCATTAATAAAAAAATTTAATTTTATATTTATTTTAGTTTTATTTGTAATTTTATATTTTATTTTCAATTATTTAGTTAATATTAATTCTCAAGTATATTTAAATAGTGAGTTACTTTTATTTACAATTGGCCTTTCTTTTTTAGGATTTTATCCAATGATATTAGGCCTGTATAAAAGACAGTTTTTTATTCAGCGAAGTTTAAAAGAAAATTTTTTCTACTTAGATATGGTATATTCAGTTGCTGTTATAACAGTAATTCCTGCAATTTATGTCCTGTCAAATACAAATTATTTTGCGTTTAGTTTTTTAATTACAAGCATTCTCTCATTCATAATTTATTTTTTTTCAAAAAATATGGTAAAAAAAAATTTTATCAAAATACTAGTATTTTTACTCCCTATTCCATTATTTTTGTCATTTTTTAATGGATTAAAAAAATTCGAAATATCTATATTTTCTACTGCAGATATAGATATGATTAATCATATTTATTCACTGCCATTTCCAATTTCTATTTTAGTTGTTCCACTTTTAACGTTAGTTCTATTTTCAACAATCAGATTTAGAATTTACACAATATATTTTTTTGTTTTCAGTTTTATTATATCAATATCATCAATTCTTTTTACACAACGATTGACATTTTTAAATTCACTGAATCTTATACAGTTTTATTTACCAATGGCTGCTATTATATGTGGAGAAATTATTGGTAAATTAAAAGATTATAGAGATTTTTTCTTTAGGGTTATTTTTTTTATTTCACTAACTGTAATTGGACTGGATATTTTCTCTCAAGTGATACCGAAACAAACTTTAGAGATTTTTTTATTGTCTAATTTTCAAATTTTCAGTGATTTTCAGTACTCAATTTTTCCATTAATAATTGCATTATTATTTTTTTTGAATAATTATTATAAAAAAATTAATAGAATAAATTTTCAATTAATTCTAATAATTTTTATTTTGTTTACTTATATAATAATTAATGAATGGTTTTCTTTAACTTTGTTTTTAATTATTTTTTTTGTAACTATAAGTTTTCAAAATCAGTTTCACTTTAAGAAAGTAGTTTTTAGTATATTTTTAATATTTTTAGTAAGTTTTTTTCTATTATTAAAGTTTGATGAGTTACTAAATTTTACAGAAAAATTATTTTATTATTCAGCTGAATATAGGTACCAGAGTTATGTTATTTTTTTAGAAGAAATTTTTAAGAATTTTAAAAACTTCTTTCTTGGCTCAAATGTAAATAATTTGATTTATTTAGAAGTGCCAGGAATATTTAATTATTACTTAGACTTTATATATAATTTTGGTTTCTTATCTCTATTACCAATAATTGCATTAATCTATATTACTATTAAATATAGTTTTGACTCAAAAAATAAAATTAATTTTAATTTTGAAAATACCTTATTTTTCTCCCTGTTTTTATATATGACCTTTATTGACTCAAATTTACAAGTTGCTTTTAAACAACCTTATGCAGGTGTAATTTTATATTTTTATTGGGGATTATATATTTCTAAAATTTTAAAAAAATAGAATTAATGATAAATTTACGTAGAATTTTTTTATTAGTCTTTTTTTTATTAAGTATACCCTTGGCAATTATTTCTTTAGAAAATTATATAGGGTCTAGTATTTATTACATTTTATTTTCAGTTGTTACCTTTGCATTTTTCATTTATCTAACCAACGAAAAAAGCTCTTTTTTAGATAATTTTTTAGCAATATTTTTTTTCTTGGGTTACTGGTTTAGTTTTTCAATTAAAATTTCATTTTATAATTCTAATTTTGTTAAATTTTCAGATGGTTTCGGTTTTTTTGATTTTTCTTCTGATTCATTTGATGAAGCTTTGTTAGTTTGTATCACTTCCTACACGGCTATAATTGTTGCAAGTAAAATAACTAGATTAATCTTTAAAAAAGCTCCTAATTTTAAACTAAATACAAATCTAACAAATAAAATATCTAAAAAAGAATTTAATATTTCATTAATTTTATTATTATTTTCAATTTTTATTGCATTTATTAACTTTAAATTTCATATCTATCAAAGAGGAATTAATTTTGACTCAAATTTAAATTTTTTTATAGCAAATTTAATTAAGTGGCTCATTTTGTTGGGAATAATGTTTTTCTTTGTTCATTTCATTTATTTTTTTATTCAAAAAAAATTTTATCCAAATCTATTAATTTTTATATCAATAGTTGCTAAATTTATTTTAAGTTTATCAATGTTGAGTAGAGCTATGATATTTGATTTAAGTTCTATTTTTTGGGCATTATTTAAATTTGAAAATAAAAAAATGAATATGATTAAAATTCTAGTATTTTTTTTAATTTCATTATTTTTATTTTTCTTAACAATAAATATGACATCAAAATTAAGACACAACGTCAATCAAAAATTTTTACTTTTAGAAAACTTTCAAGAAACTAGATCAAGTAATACTGAAACGGTTCACGAAAGTTATGAGAGGATCACTAATCCAGAGAAAAAAAAATTGCTTGATTTTTACGAAAGAGTTTTGATTTCAAGATTACATGGTTTTGAGGCTGTAATGGCAGTAGTTGGAGAAAAAGATAAGGGATGGGCACTTCTAAAGAATGCTTTGACGGAAAAACCTGGAAAAAGGTTCTCTTTCTTTGATACATTAAAAAAAGACTATAGAGCTCCTCAAAATTCAAGTTTAAAATCAATCACATTGCCTGGTATAATTGCGTTTTTATATTACTCAGGCTCTCTAAGTTTTTTATTCTTCTCTTTACTAATTGTCGTTTTAATTTTTTCATTATTTGAGAAGATTGTTATCAAAATTACAAATGGTAACTACTTATTAGCTAGTTTAATATCTCAAATAATAGCCTATAGACTTTGGCATTTTGGATATCTACCTTTAGCCTCGTATAAATTAATATTGAGTATTTTATTATTTCTTGCCTTAGTTTTATTGTTTAATAAAAAAAAAAAATTACTTAATTTTTTCATTTCCAAATAATAGAGCTGTTGTTAAACCCACACAAAGAATAAAACCAGCATTAAAATAACCTGCATAAGGTTGTTTAAAAGCAACTTGTAAATTTGAGTCAATAAAGGTCATATATAAAAACAGGGAGAAAAATAAGGT
>MDTB01007724.1_pt1 | contig 11000 bp, 9 predicted proteins | sample 811161 | NCBI WGS metagenome assembly MDTB01 (sample SAMN05326650, study PRJNA326480) | marine metagenome | isolation source: seawater | place: Mediterranean Sea | collected 2009 | reverse complement strand
GGCGGAGACGAAATGATCGCCAAAAATATTCACAAGAAGATCTACTACCATGAGATCGGCACACCACAAGACGAAGACCTCCTCGTCTACGAAAGACCAAATGAACCAAAACAAGGCCTTTATGCCTGGGTCACCGAAGACGGCAAATATCTTTTGATTCAAGTTAGTCAAGGCACTGACACCAAAAACGGCCTCTTCTATAAAGACCTTACCAATCCTACATCAAAGGTCATCGAACTTCTAGCCGACTTCGATGCATCCTATGATTTTATTACAAATTTGGGTTCAAATTTCATTATTCGAACTGATCTCAATTCACCTAAACAAAAGGTTGTTTCAATCGATCTAAACGCACCGATCTCAACTCAGTGGAAAACGATTATCCCAGAGAGCAAAGAAACCCTTCGCTCTGTTTCCCACATAGGTGGTCTCTTCATCGCAAACTACCTCAAGGATGCGCGAACCGAAATTCGACGCTTTAAAACAGACGGCAGACCTCTTCCACCCGTCAAACTACCAGGTCTAGGAACGGCCACCGGATTTGGAGGGAAATCGAATCGAAACGAAACCTTTTATTACTTCACTTCCTTCACCAGTCCCGGAGCTGTCTACCGATACGATATCGCAAGAAATGCTTCCACTCTTTTTAAAGCACCCAAAACTCAGTTTGATCGGGACAATTATGAATCCCGACAGATCTTCGTGACCTCCAGAGATGGCACTAAAATCCCAATGTTTATCGTTTATAAGAAGAGTCTGAAGCTCGACGGCAATAACCCCACCCTTCTCTATGCTTATGGTGGCTTCAATATTTCACTTCGCCCTTCCTATTCACCCGCCACAATCGCCTGGTTAGATCTTGGTGGCATCTATGTGATGGCGAATCTTCGTGGTGGTGGCGAATACGGCGAGGAATGGCATGAAGCCGGAATGAAACTTAAGAAGCAGAATGTCTTCGACGATTTTATTGCCTGTGCAGAACACCTCATTTCAAAAAAATTCACCTCTTCAAAAAAACTCTCCATTGCCGGAGGTTCGAATGGAGGTTTGCTAGTCGGTGCCTGTATGGTCCAAAGACCCGAACTTTATGGAGCCTGTCTTCCGGCAGTCGGAGTAATGGATATGTTACGCTTCCACAAGTTCACAATCGGCTGGGCCTGGCAAGCCGAGTATGGCAAGCCGGATGAGCTAGATGATTTTGAAAATCTCCTCAAATATTCGCCTTATCACAACTTGAAGCCCAACAATTACCCAGCAACCATGGTGATCACATCCGACCACGACGACCGGGTCGTCCCATCGCATTCCTACAAATTTGCAGCAGCGCTTCAATCTGCCCAAAACGGTCCCGCCCCCACCTTAATTCGTATTGAAAGTAAAGCTGGCCACGGAGCCGGGACTCCGACTTCAAAGCGAATCGAGGCCATCGTTGACAAGTATGCTTTTCTCTCCAAGTCGTTAGGGTTTCAGATCAGATTCTAGCAAAAGATTTCTCCATCGAGAAGCTAAGGTCCCCTTTTATATTCACTTCCCTTCCTCCTTAAAAAGGACCTCTTCAAAGAGATCAATTTTCCCTTTGGCATATCGGCGGAGCTTTTCAATCCTGAAACCTTTCCAAGCTTTTTCTCGTTTTTCAACGAGAAGCGCATCGATAATTGCAATCTGGTGGTCTTCAAAAACACCAGAGAAAGCGCTCTGGTTTACTTCAAACCAGTTTCTCGCCTCTTCCTCACTTACTTTGGCGTCCACCATCCTCGCCAAATGTTCGGCTCGCTGGATACGTGCCGCTAAGCGCATCCGACGTTCTTTTACGCCCGACCAAGCAGCACGTTCCGCCAGGGCACCAAAGACATCTTCGCTAGGGTAACGTTTCATTTCACTCGTGAGCGCCTGGTCGACTTGGATTCCCGAAACAAACACCTCTTTCGACATCGAAACCTTTATCTGTAGTTTCACCAATTCGTCATCGATCAGCTCGTTAACAATAACCTGACGCAGGAGCCTTCGCTCTCCTTCAGTCGTATCATCAATTGTCCGCCCGCGACGCCAAAGATATTCCACCATCTTTTCTTCGACTTGCGCCCGAAAGATCGGCCGATAATAGACCCGCGCGACTACGCCTGAAGCCTTGGCCTCAGCAATCTCAGTCTTCTCGTCTCGCTGCGGTTCGTTGAGCGACCTATAGACCGGCCCTTGAAAAAGAAAAAGGTCACACGCAAGGTAGATTACAAGGATGCCATAAACGCCAAAGCGAATCGCCATGGCCTTGGCTAGGTTCCTCATCGCACAATCACCTTAGCGCCCGGACGAACATACTGAGGAAAACGCGCCGCATCCCAATTTGAAAGCCGATAACATCCGGCACTCTGAGAGCGCCCGATCGTGCTAGGGCTTGATGTTCCATGAATTCCAATCCCAGACTTTGATAAACCACACCAAAGAACACCCACCGGGCTATTCGGTCCATGAGCGACATCGACCACATCAGTCCCCCGCTTACCGGTCTCTAAAAACTGTTTATCATACCGCCACGAAGGAAATTCCACACAATTTACAACTTTCCAAATTCCATGGTGAATAAACTGCTCGCCGCCTGTGGTCGTAGGAAACATCGCGATCATCTTGCCCAGTGGCTCCTGATCCTCATCGGAAACGATCATTGGTATTCCAGGAATCACAATTGTAGGCTGGGTCGGGTCGTAAACAAAAATCTGATTATTTTTAGTGTCGATAACAATATTGTGCTTACTGAGCTGCTCATCTTCTTTATGCATTCGGCCGACCGAGATTTCCTCGATACGAAATGGCGCGATGTTGGGTACTTTTAGAGTATCTCCTATCCTGAGGCCATATGCCTTTGACTTTCCGTTCAATTTTATGAGGAAGCTTTCGGAAGTGTGGTAGCGCTCAGCCATGAACTCCAAATAACTCCGGTAAGCTACCAGTTTTACTCCCCCTAAATTCCCATACCCTCTCGGGAGGTTAGGATTGATGTAATCTTTCGCAAGAGCAGGCACGGTCGCGAGAGCAAAAAGCTCTTTAATCTCCTCCTCAGCCTCTTTCAACAAAGCGTCCCATGCTCCTGGAGGACGTCCACGAAAACGATTGAAGGAATAAACAGCCCGCAGGGTGAAATTACCAGGTCGCCCATCAAGATAGCCTGGTCCAAAGCACTTTTGATCGAGATAAATCTGAATACGTAAGCCATCGCCACCCATCTTGGGAGAATCAACTTGGGCCAACAAAGCTGTAGGAAGAAAAAGAATAAAAAGACAAAGGAATCGCATACGTAAGCACTTTCTACTTGGAAGTTAACATACTTAAATTATTGCGCCAGCTTTCCAAAAACGACTTTTTTTGCACCACTTGAGGACTCTCAGGCAATAGTAAACCTTGATTTCCCTGCAACTTTCATTAAGCCCCACCCATGCGATTTGACGAACTTGGTCTCAAAGAGACCGTCCTCGAGGCTGTGACTGAGTCCGGCTACGAGTCCCCCACCCCTATTCAGGCTCAAGCCATTCCTCTTATTTTGGATGGAAAGGACGTCATTGGCGCTTCCCAGACCGGCACCGGAAAAACCGCAGCCTTCGCCCTCCCATCGCTCTCCAAAATCGAGCCAATCGGCAAACCTCAAATCTTAGTTCTTGAGCCGACACGCGAGCTTGCCGATCAGGTCGCTGAGCAATTCCTTCACTATGGAAACAAAACAGGCTGCAAGGTCGCGCTTTTGTATGGTGGCGTTGGTCATGGGAAACAGGACGAGCAACTTAAGGATGGAGCCGATATCGTCGTGGCAACCCCAGGCCGCCTCGTCGATCACTTCTACCGTGGCACGATGAAGTTTAAAGAGATCAAGATTCTCATCCTCGATGAAGTTGATCGCATGCTCGATATGGGGTTCCTCCCCCAAGTTCGCAAAATTATCAATATTTGCCCTTGGAACAACGAAGAGCAAACCCGCCAAACTCTTTTCTTCTCAGCTACGATGCCTCCAGTCATCGCCGGTTTTGCCGAGTGGTGCCTCACTGATCCCGAAAAAGTTGAAATCGCGCGACGCGAAGTCGCCGCCACCGTATCGCATGCTTTCTTCCCAGTGGCGATGACTCAGCGTGATGAACTTCTCTTAGGCCTGCTTGAAAAAACCGAATACGACTCACTCATGATTTTTACGCGGACGCGCAAAGAAGCCGACGTGATAGCAAACCTCCTCCAGCAACAGGAGTCGATTGGAAACTCGGTCACCGTAATGCATTCCGATATCCGACAAAATGATCGTATGAAGGCTTTAAAGGGATTTAAGGAAGGCACTTTTAAAATCCTCGTTGCCACTGATGTGGCTGCCCGTGGAATTGATATTTCCGACGTTACACATGTGATTAACTATCGCGTACCCGAGAACGCAGAAGACTATGTCCACCGGATTGGTCGAACTGGTCGGGCCGAAAAGGAGGGTGATGCTTTTACATTGTTGACTGCCGACGAGCTAGAATTCGCCGACTCAGTCGAGGGCTTTATTAACAAAAAAATCGAGCGAAAAAAATTGGACGGCTTTGATTACCAATACACCGCTCTTCTTGATACCGAAAAGCGCAAGCCCATTAAAAAACCCCGTCGTGGAGGGGGTAAACGTCGACGCCGCTAAACCATGTTCTGGGCGCAGAACACCACCATTTAAATCGTGCGCATCCTTGGAATTGACCCCGCTGTCCGGAATACCGGCTACGCCATTCTTGAGGGCGATCAAACCTCGGCAAAGGCGCTCGACTACGGTGTTATTTCAATCCCGCAACGCATCAAACAGTCCGGTGCTCTCGAAGCTGTCTGCAACGGCGTTCGCAATCTCATCGAAAAATGGCAGCCCGATGAAGTCGCCATTGAGGGCATCATTTATGTCCAATCTCATCGCACCGCTATTTCCATGGGAGCAGCTCGGGCAGCTCCTCTTATTGCTGCTGCCAGCTTCGGCCTAAAGATTTACGAGTATTCGCCCAAGAAGGTAAAAAAAGCCATCGTTGGCAAAGGAACTGCCGATAAAAAACAAGTCGCTTTTATGATCCGAGCTCTCCTTAGTCTCGACGAAACCCCTCCATCTGATGCTGCTGACGCCATGGCTATTGCCCTTGCCCATCTGCAAGCCTCAGATCCCCGACGTGCAATTCTGCTAGATCGCAGAGAGGTATAGCAAACTGAAGGGAACCGGCCCATCTCATCGCTGCTTAAAAGCACCCCTCTTCCTCTCCCAAAGAGATTTCGGGGAGGCTACGCGTAGTTTGGATCTCTTTCGAACGCCAGCGAAACTGCAACTCTCTAAGAGAGATAAAGCCTCCACCACTCCCTCCGACTAGGAAAGAGTCAGGATGGCTTCAGCCGTAGATTTTCCAGAACTGATTGCACCCTCAATCGAGGCGCTCATTGCATGGTCCCCGCAAACGAACACGCCACCGATTTCCCGAAACCCAATTAAGTTTGTTTCTTCCTGAGTCGGCAACGCTTCTTTGATCAGATCAGTCCTGAGATGTTTCCAAGTTGTGACTTTTTCTCCAAACCATTCCTTAAGTTCTTGCTGAACCACCAAAGGAAGGTTGCTTTCTCGGCTCTCGCCGAGAACTGAAACCGAAATCAAAGCTTTCCCATCCGGAGCATAATCTGGCGCTAGATCACTCATCACCGCAACATTGTTCACTATGCCGCTCTGAGTGCCATTAAGAGCAATGATCACTCTATCTAGTGGAGAAGTATCAGCTTCAAAATAGAGATTGGTCACGGCACGCCAATTCGGCTCAAAAACACCGAAACCCTCTACCAGACGAGCCGCAGCAGCAGCATTCGTGGCGACAACCACCTGACTTGCGTCGATCTTCTCACCATTTTCGAGAATCACATAATCAGCACTCACCGCTGACACCCGCGATTTTAAGAGGATCGCAGTCTCGGGCAAATGAGCTGCTAGTTGCTTTGGAATCTCCCCCATTCCTTTGGCAGGGACAGTTGCACTACCTTCACTAAACATTTTGAAGGTGAACTCGAACATTCGGCTGGAAGTCTTGAGTTCGCGCTCTAGAAAAATTCCCCCATAAAAACTACGGAAGAAGGTATCGATCATCTTCGCCGAAAAACCAAAATCCCGGAGGTAAGACTCCGTCGATTGATCGCCACGCTTAAAAATTTCACTTTTCTCAAGATCTAAAACCTTTTGGCGTAATACTGCCACTCTGAGCTTATCGATAATTGTTCCAATCGGAGCCAAGGCAGACGACATAAGCTCCTTTGGGCGACGAAACACATCCATCACTCGGCAGAGTTTTGAACCATTAAACACGAGTGCTCCTGGCTCAAACGCTCTAAGATCCAAAGCTGCCAAATCAAGCATCTTACCAGCTTCTGGATAGGCATCCAAATAAACTTGGAAACCTCGATCGAGAAGGAATCCTTCAACCAGATCAGTTTGCACCCGGCCCCCAACTCTCGAGGAAGCTTCAAGCAGGAGGACTTCTCGACCATTCCGGTGTAAAGGCACAGCACATGAGAGGCCTGCAAGCCCAGCTCCCACAATCACGATTGGCTCCATGCCAACTACATCGCCCAACAACTGAAAAGTGACAAGCTCAGACCAAAAAAGAAGCCGGTCGCAACAATTCACAACCGGGCTCTAGGGAGATTCACTAACCGATCTACGACCATAAAAAATGTGGACACCCTCACGGCTGCCCACATTTTTTTAATTCTTAACCTAAGAAGAAATTAGGACATCACCTTGGTCTTGCCGGGAATGGCACAAGGGTAGAGGCCATCCTTTCCTGGCTTCGGCCCAGGATCAGCATCCCATGCAAAGGATTTCGGCATAATTGAGAGTCCTTTCTCGAGCGCATCGGAATACTTAATTTCCTGCCCGGAATTAGTCGCCATGCGCCCCAGAATCGCCGTCATGGTGGATGCTGCGGTGTAGTAAGCATTATTAATCGGCTTGTCTTCGCGAATGTGGCGATAAAGCTCATTGTGCTCGATCTGGTATGGCGAAGTTTTGTCCTTAGAACGATGACGCCAAACTGTCTTACCCGCCGCATCAACAATCCGGCCTGGATACGCTTTACCACCCTGACAACCAATAATCTCGGTCACACGATTTAAGGCTCCCTTTTGATGGCGGCACTGGGAATTCAAAACCGTTCCATCCTCATAGGTAAACTCGACATAGTGGTGATCAAAAATTTCGCCATAATCCTTACCGACCCTTACCTGGCGTCCACCCATTCCTTGAGCTTTGACTGGAGGACCTCCCTTAAACCAATTCATCACGTCAATATTGTGCACATGCTGCTCAACGATATGATCACCGCAAAGCCAGTTGAAATAATACCAGTTGCGCATCTGATATTCCATTTCGGTCATACCTTCCACACGCGGCCTGACCCAAACTCCACTACTATTCCAATAAACCTGACCATAGTTGATATCGCCTACGATTCCTTCCTTCAGCTTAGCTAAAGTCTCGATGTAGCTCGGCTGATAATGGCGCTGAAGGCCACAAACAACTTTCAGCCCTTTCTCGTCAGCCTTCTTTGCCGCCTCAAGAACTTTGCGAATCCCAGGAGCATCAGTAGCAACTGGCTTCTCCATAAACACGTGCTTTCCTTGCTGCACTGCATACTCAAAGTGCTGGGGACGGAAACCAGGAGTTGTGGTCAGAATCACCACGTCGGCCGCATCAATCGCACCGCGAAAACCATCGAAACCATCAAAAATCCGATCCGCAGAAATATCCACCTTATCGGCATACTGCTGGCGGAACGAACTTACAGCCTCTTCGGCACGATCACGGAACGCATCAGCAACCGCAACCAGCTTAGTCCCGGGAACATTGAGAGTTTGGGCAGTCGCACCACGTCCACGTCCACCACAACCCACCGTTGCCACTTTGATTTCATCGCTGCCACCCGCTTGCGCGAACCCTGCGATAGGGAGCGTAGCCGCTGCGGCGGCACCTGTCTTGAGAATGGCCCGTCTGTTTGTATCTTGAAGATCGCTCATCTTTAGTCCCTACGTTGTTTCCTCGGAGAATCTAACGAAGAAGTTCATCTTCGTAAACCACTGTCAATCCCGCCCGATTCAAAACCGAAGCCCCAAATTCACAATCTTCTAAAAATAGCGCCAATAATGCGTGCCCCTGGTGCTGCACCATCAGCGAAAATGCATAATCAAGATTAGTCTCAGCCTCATAAAGTTTGTTCAAACATTTCTTCAAATCCCCACATTCTTTCATCTTCACCACCAAAAGCTCGGAAAGAGTGTAGGCAATCCCCTGCTCCATAAACAATTCTTCAGCACTATCCGGATCATTCACAATCAAGCGCGCCACCGTAGCGTCGCGAGAATCCTGCACACTGAGACCAATCACATCGATTTCACGGCGGCTCAAAAGATTCGAAAGCGAAGAAAAAGCTCCCACCCGGTTCGGCATCATGACTGAGAATTGCCTGACAAAATCCCTCCGTTTACTCACATCTTCACTCACTGTCATTTATCGTAGTTAAATTTTTATCAGAATCTTCGCTTTTGTTCAATCCGCATCTGGGCCAGATAGTCCCACCGTGACCCAAGACTATCTCAGCCGCTTTAGCGGCATCTCCCGACTTTACGGCATTGCTTCGCTCGAACGATTCTCGAAAGCTCACGTCATGGTTGTTGGACTCGGCGGAGTTGGATCGTGGGCCTTAGAAGCTCTTGCTCGCTCCGGCGTGGGTCAATTTACCCTTGTCGATCTTGATGATCTTTGTCTCACCAACACCAACCGTCAAATTCACGCTACCTCCGACACCATTGGGCAATCCAAAGCGATCGTTCTTGCTAAAAGAATCCTCCAAATCAATCCCGAGGTCCGCTGTAATGTCGAGCAGACATTCTACTCCGCAAAAAATTCCGAAGACCTCCTCTCCGACACCCCCGACGCTGTTGTCGATGCTATTGACTCGGTCCGTGCCAAATGCCACCTCCTCGCTACCTGCCATAAAAAAAATATCCCAATCATTACGAGCGGCGGCGCGGGTGGCCGGATTGATGCCTCCCAAATCCAGCTCGATGACCTTTCCCGCACCTTCGGAGACGCTCTCCTTCTTTCGGTCCGAAAGCGACTCCGCTCCCAATACTGTTTTCCAAAAGCCGAAAAAAAAGCCCCTAAATTTGGAATTCCAGCCATTTTTTCACCCGAATCGCCCATCTTTCCGACTTGCGATGGTAAGACCTCCACCATCCGCCCCGAAACGATGCCCGGCGGCATCAAATGCGACGCTGGCTACGGCGCAGCCACTCATCTTACTGCAACCTTCGGCAACCTTCTTGCTGGTTGGATCCTCAAAAAAATTCAAGCCGCGGATCCTGCCCCATAAAATTGGTAATTATTTCTCCGAGGTCAATCCTTAGGCACCTCTCCGACTCCATGGTAGAAATCAAGTAAACTGAAAGGACAATTGGTTATCCCGCTAACAAAAGAGCGGTTCTCCAAAGAGAACCGCCCATAAAAGTTTTAAAATCGGAAGAACCCCTAGTTCACGCCCTTCTTCGACATCTTAGTGCCTTTGGTCGATCCTTGACGTGCCTTAAAGCGAGGATTTGTCTTGTTGATAACGTAAAGAGTCCCCTTACGCTTAACGACTTGGCAATCAGCGTGGCGGCGTTTGGCAGAGGCGAGTGAAGAAAGAACTTTCATAGGATTAGAAGTTGAGGGCGGGAGACTACTCCCCAACTCCCATCTGTAAAGCCCATTCCTCACAAAATTTCGGGTGCAAGTAAACCTCTAGCATGTTTCACTTCAGCAACGCAAATTCACATGTCGGAGTCCTACTTTCAAGAAGCAGCCAACAGCCCTGGGACTCCCGAAGATCTCACTCTGCGCCCCCCCGGCTTCGATGACTTCCACGGTCAAGATAAAGTCACAGAGCGCCTCATGCTTATGGTCGCGGCAGCTAAAGGACGTGATGATGTCCTGGAGCACGTACTCCTCTCAGGTCCCCCTGGCCTTGGTAAAACAACTCTCGCCAACATCGTCGCCACCGCCGTTGGCACGACTCTTCACACCACTTCTGGCCCCCAAATCGAAAAGGCGGGTGATCTCGCCGGTGTTCTCACGAACCTCCAGCGTGGCGACATCCTTTTTATTGACGAAATCCACCGCCTCCATCCAGCAATCGAGGAATACCTCTATCCCGCAATGGAGGATTATCGACTCGATATCATCATCGACTCCGGCCCCTCGGCACGCTCTATCCAACTTCAGCTCCCAAAATTCACTCTTGTCGGCGCCACCACCCGCTCCGGCATGCTCACTTCCCCACTCCGTTCTCGCTTCGGTTTAATAAACAGACTCGACTATTACACCCATGAGCAACTCTCCGTCATCATTCAACGTTCCGCCGAAATCCTCGAAATCGAAATCGACGAAGAAGGAGCGATGATCATAGCCTCGCGCTCCCGCGGAACTCCCCGCATCGCCAACAACCTCCTCCGCTGGACGCGCGATTTCGCTCAAGTGAAATTTGAGGGTAAAATTTCCGCTTCAATCGCTCAAGCAGCTCTCGAAATGATTGAAATTGATGAAGACGGCTTAGACGAGATGGACAAGCGTATCCTCGAAGCCATGATCTATAAATTCACTGGGGGCCCAGTCGGACTCTCCTCCCTTGCTGTGGCCATCGGAGAAGACGCCTCGACACTCGAGGAAGTCCACGAACCCTTCCTTATCATGCAAGGATTTGTCAAACGCACTCCGCGGGGCCGCGTAGCTATGCCTGCGGCCTATGCTAAAATCGGGGCAGACCTTCCGCCCAATCATTCCGAACAATCTTCACTTTTTTAAAATCATGTCATTACACGACAAGCTCCTCGAAACGGCAAAGAATGCCGGCCTCCGCCGGACCAAGGCTCTCGAAGCCATTCTCACTTGTTTTTCCGAATGCAACCGGCCCATGACTTTAGCGGAAATCACCTCTTGCGGTCATCTTGCC
>MDTB01165529.1_pt1 | contig 11002 bp, 27 predicted proteins | sample 811161 | NCBI WGS metagenome assembly MDTB01 (sample SAMN05326650, study PRJNA326480) | marine metagenome | isolation source: seawater | place: Mediterranean Sea | collected 2009 | reverse complement strand
CCACAGGCAACCCGTCTGCACCCTTGCGCCGCTGCGCCTCGGTGAAGGCGTGCATGTTCAACCAGACTGCGATGTCTTCGGTGTTGCTCAACGTCAGGAACTCCGTCGCTGCCTCGTAGTGATACTCGTGGCTACTCAAGCTGCTTCCCCTCATGTCCAGCCTGAGGCTGTTGTACGGGTCGACGAACAGCCCATCGACTTTCTTCTGCGCCATGATCTTCTGAGCGAACAGGATGATGTCGCTGTAGCAGTACGTGTGTTCGTTGCTGATCACGGTGAAGTGCTCTTTGACCCACTGGTAGCTGAGCTTCCGCTCAGCGTAGCTCATGTCAGCCACCTTCTTGTCCAGTACGAACTGCATCAGGGACATCTTCACCGACGCTGTCTTGTTCTCGCTGCTGTATATGATCCACTTCCAGTCATGGCGCACAGCTGAGTTCACCATGAGATACAGCGCAGCTGTCGTCTTACCTACGTTGCTGTGTCCATTGATGATGACCAGCTCACGCTTGTACCTGAAGTGTTCGTCGAGTAAGTTGTCCCCCGTCTCCAACCCCACCTCGATATCACCTTGGCTGTATTTAGCGATCCACTCGTAGTCCGTATCATCATTGCTGATGAACGACATATCCCCGTCGCTGATGTCCATCTCACGCTGGATATCGACCTCACGGTGGACCAGCTCATGGATAGGCAGCAGCTTCCCATGCTCGATTGCATCTACGATGCTCTTCAGGGCTTGATCCTCGGAAACAATGTCACGCTTGCAGATCTCTTGGTGCAGGATCCTGATTGCCTCATGTTCTTCAACCTTGCCGGAGGCTATGTAGCCTCCCATCAGGTGCGCTGCCTTGACAAGGGTCTCATGTTTCTCACCATCCAAGGCGCGCTGGATCATGCGCACTGCGATTTGAACCTTTCCGTAGTCCGTCAGGGGTTGGTCAAGCACTACCTTGCTTGGACCAGTCGCACTCTGCGCATACACCTCAAAGGGCCCGCTGTTGAGAAAGCTCTCGGACTCCGCCGATACAAGATTGCCAAATTTGAGTGAGCCGTCCTTCCAGATTAGATCTGGATCGTAAGACTCATAGCATGCGCGGCTCTCGTTAGCTCCGCTCTTGTCCACCTCCAAGTCATGTCTCTCTGTGAAGTACATCCGCAGCGCACGGAAGTGATCGCGGTGACGTTCAGGGTGGGTAATGCGGACCAGAGCCTTCACCCCCTGCCCCGAGGGTGACGTCCAGCAGGCCAGTATGTGCTCGTCGCCAGCCAGCTTTGCTTTCGTATCTGCTACGTCCACGTAATCGAAGTCCAGTACGATCAGCGTGCTGTGATCTACAATGGCAGCATCTTTGCGAGATGAAAACTCCCCGCTGAAACAGACAACGGGGAGTTCATTCTTCAGGGTTTTATTTCCCTGCCTGATCTTTTCGATCTTCTCTCTGCTTGCACCATCCCTGATCCGATTCAACGCCTGACTCAGTTGTATAGCTGTGGCTCCGTGTATGTCTTTGATGTCTCGGAATATGGTAACCTTCATGATCTGCGGTGCTCGTCGTGGGTCAATTGACTACGACTCAGGTGTTGCACGATCCTGACATCTGTGATGTGAGGGCCGTTTTCAGGTTTGATTTTGAACTCCTTACGGAGTCGACTGATGGTATGACCACCATGCTTCATCAGGTCCTCGGGGGTGTCCCATACGGACACCGCCCAAGAACGCCGATGAACACGCCGCTTGCGGCGCATGAACCAGAAGTCGATTTCCAGTTCGTAGATCTGTGCCTTCTCAGAAGGGGAGATCTGTCTCTTGTTTGCTGTCACGCTTGCTTGCCCACTCTTTAGCAGCTTCGCTGTTGGGGTCGTACACGCGGCAGCAGGCTTTGCCAGCACGAGACATGAACAGGGTGAGGTACACGTTACCACCTTTGCCGTCAGGCGTCTTGTTGGTAGCGTACTTCTTGACAACTTCAGACAACTCATCGTCGTTGAAGCGCACCTTCCAAGCCATCAACTCTCCTTGATCGTTGTACTTGGGTTCCTCGGCATAGCCGACGAGGACGGAATCGTATTTTTTATCTGACATTACAGTATGTTTAGAAGGATGAATGTAAGGATGGCCAACCACATGGTCAAGTCATCAGACGCTGAACTCGGCGTAGTCGGCTGCTGCATGCTCGTCTTGATCTAACCATTCGGTGATCCGTTCAACAGCGTCGTTGAACTTCATCTCGCCTGAGAACAGAGTTTCCTCTGAGCACTTGACAAGTGCAGGATAGTACGGGTACGCCTTCTCCTGTGCCACCCAGTAGTAGTCCGTGATGCCAAACACCTTGGTGTAGATGTAGGCTTGGATGTCGTAGCTGAATGACTTGACGTCATACCGGAACTTGCTGATCTGACGGCAAGACTTGCTGTCGGTGATGAAGTCTTTGCCAAGGCAATCGAGAAATCCCTTCACGGGTACCCCGTCGATCTCCGTGTCAAACTTGACTTGGAACTTGCCCGTCAGGTGGCTTTGCCTCAGCTTGCACAGGTCCAGTCGTGCGATCATTTCGATCGCCTGCTGCCAATCTTCATAGCTGCAGAGGATCTTCCCGTCAGTCTCAGCTTTCAGCTCCAGCTCTGCGAGTCGTTCCTTGTACTGCTTGGTCTGCTTCGGCCTCAAAGACTTGATGTCTTTGGTCAGCTTCTCTTCGTTGACCACCTCGTACACCTGCATTGCCTTGTCCCGTTCAAACAGCAGCATGTCGTACAGGGTGCCGAAGGTGAGGGCATCGCTCTCCTTCTTCAGTTCACCCTTCATGTACATCTCCCACAGCCGCATGTCGCCAGCTGCATACTTGATGGAGGAGTAGGAAAGGTGACCCTTTCCCACTCGCTCCGTCAGCTTCTCACGCATCGTCATCGCACAAACTTCTTTAGTCCAGCAAGCTGGTTCTGAGTCATCTGATCGCCGTACTTCTTCACGATGGAATCGTAGGCTTTCTTCTTGTCGGTCGCACCCTTGACGTAGTTGACCGCCTTGTCCATGATGTTCTCGACAGGCTTGGTAACCACCTCCTGCTCTGGCGCGGGTTCCTCACTATGTGACTCGCCCTGCCGAGCGATTGCTGTCTCGACTTCGTTGGCAGAAGCGATACTAGTATCGATACCAATGCCAAGCATAGCAAGAGCACGCCCTACGGCAGAGGTCTCGCAGTTCTCGATGTGGCTCGTCTTGTTGATGTTCGAGCTACCCTTTACCTCGTGGGCATGACCTGTGGCAATCACGCTGCCTTCGGTGTCGAGGATGCTGGTACACATCACCACTTCGTCACTGTCGATGTGGACGATGGATGTGGAGATACTCCACCCTTTGTACTGATCCTCCTGTCGAAAGAACTTGATGCGTTCGTTGACTTCAACGTACTTCTTGCCACGGATGTTCGTGGTCTTGAACTTGTATGTGCTCATTGGAATTTATTCAGATGATCTTGGAAACGGACGAAGGTGTCGTAGTCAACCTCGCCATAGAACTCACGCAGAATACTGTCGACTGCGTCGCGGATGGAGGTGGGGATCGTCAGCTGCTGTGGCTGCTGCTCCTCCACGTCATCGAACGTGAAGAGGGGGGCAGGATAGCCGTGCTGCTTCAGCATCTCCCTGACCTTTCCGTTCAGGGCCATCTCACTACGTCCGTAGAACTGCTTCTTGAGAGCGCGGAAAGTCTCAGACTTGGTGGACAGGAGGTACTTTCCACTCTCTTTGCGGATCGAGGGGATGGCTTCGAGGATCTTGCGCTCCTCTTCAAGCGTCCAGTGGACGACTTCGTTATTCTTCTTTGGCATACTTTCGTTTGATGAGGTAGTGAATTTCTGTGCAGAGTTCTGCGAATGCCTCTTTGTAGGCTGTGTCGTATTGAAGCTTTGCTTTGTGGGCTTTGATTGAACTGATCACGGTGCTGTGGTGACGTTCGACGGTTCTCCCGATCTCTTTCAGAGGAAGGTCAGTGGTTCTGCGTAGCAGGGAGAAGTACATCTGTCGTGCGTCACACAGCTCTCGCTTTCTGTTGGGGCTGCGCAATACGTCTGGATTGATGCCAAACACTTTGTGTATTGCTTTTTGGATAACGTAGGATACGTCTGTCGTCAGGACGTCTTTGATAGCGTTGCGTTGGTCTTCTGTCAGTCCGGAGTAGACGTAGTGATCCATGGTTATCGAGTTGTTATAAACACCATGTGGCCTTGTGTCGTCAGGGTCTTGTAGACCTCGTTGTCTACGTTCTCTCCTGTCTTCAGTCGCCAGTATGGTTTGGTCTTTGGGTTGAAAAACACGAAGTCTAAAGGGGCCACCATATGTGCTGCTCTGCTAGGAAACGCTACGACTTCGTCGCATTCGATCCATGCACACACGGTTTTGTTTTCACCCTCGTAGATCTTCTTGGCTGTGGCTGGTTGGTTGCGCAACTTACAGTTGATCATGTGCAAGTGGTACTCCGTTGGATCGTAGTAATCCACATTGTCCCCACACCTGACCTGCCAGTTTTGAAAGTTTGGTCCCTTTGCTAGGTGAAACCTGACGCGGGTCTTAGTCATGACGCTCGAGTATTTCTGCGAGTGCTACTGTGCTGAACTCGTAGGTGTTCTTGATGATCTGAACATAGGCATTGGCTTCTTCGCGGGTCTTGAAGGGAACCCAGTTGCTGTGCATGCCCTCTTCGGTGGTTCCACCAACGTAGGATACGATGTACCTGTGTGTCATTCGATTGGATTGAGCTGCCATCCGTAGGCCCACTTGCCGTTGTCAAGGTCAGCGATGTAGTGCTGCTTGCCGTGGTGGACTACAGGTGCAGTGATGCCCTCCTTGTCCTTTGGACTGGCGGTGATCTCGATGCCGATCACCTTGGCTTTCTTCGGGGCTTCGCTGCCCCATGCGCCACGCCACATGACGTGGTCTCCGACTTTAATCTTCATGTTGTAGGGATTTGATTGCTTTATCGATTCGGACTCCCACCTGTGGTGGTACTGTCCATGTGTCACGAACCTCTTCGAGGATCTCCTTGTAGTTGGTCATGTAGAATCCATCCTCACGCAGCTTGTAGTGCATGAAGTCTGCAAGGCAGCCACGGACGATGCGCCCTGCGTTCTTGTCCACGTCTTGCGTGATCCATTTAATGGCGATGTTGCCAGTGCGTTCGATCTCTTTGTAGTTCATGACTTCCATTGCTGTTGGCGGTACAGGTCTTGCTTGCTGTAGTATGCGTCGATCAGTCCCTGCAGCAGGGCAGCCAACCCGACGTTCTTCGGGTCGGCCACCAGCTGCTTCTCGAGATCTTCGATCCGCTCCCACATCTCATCCAAGTGCTGCTTTGTAATCAACTTTGCCATAGTACTCGTGCAGTTCGTGTTCGTGTAGCTTGCGGTACAGAGTACGCTCGGAGATGCCGAGGTCCTCAGCCATTTGCCTGCGCCGTCCCCTGTGCTTGACAAGGGCAGCGATGATCACCCGTCGCTCGTTCTCGGCGAGGGTCAGGTTTACGTTAGACACTCTCATCCGAATACTGGTTCTCCGAACAGCGCAAGCTGCAGGATGTGATCGGCGTCAACCTGATCTCCTTCGCCGGAGATCACGTTCTCGTACATCTCTGGCTCCTCACGGATGGCATCCAAGATGCCGTCAATGGTGAGGGGATGCGGTGGATCATCCCACGGTTTGAATTCGATGTAGCTCATGTTGTTCCACATGTTGGCTACAGCCTCGTCACGAGACTTGATGTCATCAGGGAACCTGATCTTCTCGATCCATTCGCCCCCTCCATAGAGGGCGATTTCAATCAGAGATTGTACATCTTCGAGGGTGACCATGACTTGCATGGCCTTGGGCTTGCCAAGCAGCATCTTCTGCTCGGCGTTCAGTAGAACTGCGGTGCGGGGTGTGTTACTCATGGGATTAGAATTGTGGGTTCTTTGCTGCTTCGATGTGATCGTTTAAACGATCGAGGAAGACGCCGATGTATTGAAGATTGGCATCCATGGTGTGCAACGAATACAGGGATAGTGTAGAGTCCTTTTTACCCACTTCCTCAATGAGCCACTCGTTCCATTTGATGCAATCGATGATGCGCTTGTCTGCGCCTTCGAGATTGGTTTGGATTACGGGGACGGTCTGCATCAGTCTGTCTTCGACAGCGTTGGTGTATCCGTTCAGGGCTGCTACGTGGTCCTCATAGTGATCACCATGAAGGTTTCGGAGCAGATACGAAGACAGCGATGATGTATCAAATAGTCTCATGGGGTTGGGATTAGGCGTTGTTCTTGGACAGGTCGATGTTGCCGACGACTTTGACACCGGTCAGTTGGTTGTGCGGGTCAGCAACGTGGGAGACTGTGTCTGATGCAGGGGGGGCAGGGGGTGTCGGTTCCTGCTCCTTCTGCCGCTGCTCATGGAACGCTTGCAGGATCTCGTCAAACGTCTGGCCGACTCCGTCGTACCGCTCAGGAATCTCGATGTCGAGGTGGTCACCGAGGTTGACTTCCGTCTCCACTTCGCCACGGATGGAGATGTCGAGGGAGTCGTAGACTCGCTCATCAATGTGTGCATAGACGGTCACCTCCTTGCAGACTTCGTCTTCGACGTGCATGTTGGCAAAGCTGATGGCCTCCTTCCAAGTCAAGGAGATGAGCTTCTTGAGGTCAGCTTCGCTGATGCCAGTGCCGGGGTCGGCAGCCTTGGCCTCTTCGATGTCACGCATCGCTTTCAGCGTGGCGTTGTAGATGTCGGTGATGCTGCCCTGAGCATTGGTCAGGTGATCCTTGGAGGTGGGTTGGGGGGTGACAGAGTCAGTCATGTGGGTGAGGGGGTTGTTGTTATCAGACATGTGAGTTGGGGTTGGGGTTAGTGCTTGTCGTATTCAGCGAGCTGAAGGGCAATTATCATTTCGCGCATGGCTTCGTAGAAGTCCTCTACGTATTCATATTCACCTTCGGTTTGCAGGCCAGAGTCACGATCCTTGGCGATGTAATACATAGCGCGGCGTCCATCTTCATGCTTCCACTTGTCGATGTCAATTGAAAGGTGCTTGACGGGATTGAACTGCAGGACTTTAGTATCCAAGCCCTCTTGTTCAAAAAGTTCAACGATCGCACGCTGATTGTTGTTAGCCCAAAGGGGGGAGAAGTGTACCTCCTGTTCTTCGACAGGGATCCATGGGTTGGGGGTTGTCGTATCTGACATGTGAGTTGGGGTTGGGGTTAGAGGTTGTCGATTTGGGTGAGGTCCAGAGGACCGTAGGTTGAGATGTGGCGGGTAACGAAGTAGGCCATCTTCGATGCTGCCTGTGCCTTGTCGTGTGGGTTAGTTGCGGAGTCAAGGCGGGACTTCCAATACTTGATTTTGGGGATGTAGCCGTCAGGATATTTGTTCATCATTTCTGTTGTGTGGGGGAGTGTACTGTGAACTATTCACTAGTTCATAGTCACTGTACACCCCCCCAGTTTCGGGTCAGTCGAACCTGAATCGGAAGAGTTTCTGCAAGTCCTCCTTCACACTGCGCTCGTCAAGCTCACACTGCAGGAGATTCAGCTCATAGCGAGTGCGATCCAGTTCTACTGGATCCGTGGTGGACCGAAGGAAGAGTTCAAGGTTGGAGCGATGCTCATCAAGCTCCGAGGTACGCATGGATTTCATCCGGCGCACAATCTGTTCATGTGTCATGGGGTGGGGTTTGTGCAAATGTGGGAAAACATTTCCAATGTTACAAGTCATCGGTCTCGTGTGTCGGGATCGTGCTTGTCGCAGTCAGGGCATCGCTCAGTCCAAGCGTTGGGATCGGCGTAGTGTCCGTGTTGGATCTCGCCTTCACCATCACAGGTCTCGCATACATCTTCGATGTACTCGCAATGCTCTTGGCATTCGGGGCAGATGCCGATGTCCTCGGACTCTGCAACAGGTGCTGCTCCGCAGCAGTCGCTAATCATTTCACTCATTGTTGTGCGTTTAGCCATTCGTCGGCGCGGAAGATGATTTCCGCATCGGAGATTTGTACATAGACATCGCTACCTACGTGAACGTAGACAGACGAGTCGTCGTCTTGGTATGCGTTTACGTCGATTGACTCGAAGTGCTTGAGGCAATCTTCGATTGTAATCTTATGCATAGGTGTTGTCTTTCAGGATTTGGAATACCATCCGTGGGACGTAGTCCCTGAAGGCGGTGTCTTGTTCGTTCAGCCACTTGCTGATTTCATCAGTGTCTGCGGATCGGGCGAACATCTTGGCCAGCTCATACATGGGTGGTCCGTCGATGTCCTTGTAGTCCTCGCCGTGACGCTCTCTGTCACGCTTGACTTCATCGGAGATAGCCTTGGCACGGATCCGAACTCTGTTCGCCACGTGCTTGTCGAGGTGCTTGGTGCGGGTGAGAAAGCCTGCCATTTTCAATGGAGTTTATCGGTGTTAATGACGTAGAGGTAGCGGTACTCCTCACCATCGTTGAACTCTTGCAGAGTCGTGTACTCTGTATCCAAGTCAGCGTTCCAATCTGCGAGGAAATCTTCGAGGTCGAGGAAGGCATAGCCTTGATCTTGTGGGTCGTCAGTTTCGACCATCAGGTAAATCAACATGAGCGTTGGGGTTGGGGGGTTAGTGAAAGACAAGTCCGACGTTGGGTGAATCGTTGTACCACTTCGTGGCCATGACGTCGGAGTCCATGGCGTTGACGTAGTCAGCCTGTGCCATCGCTTCGTATGAATCGAAGATGCGGCAGTGCCGATGTTTGGTGGGGTCAATCAGGTCGTCCTTCGTACCACCTTCGGAGAAGATGATGTCGAAGTTGTCGGGCCACACCCTGTCGAGGAACAGCGGGACACTTTTAGTGTAGCTATAGAACCTGACGTGAGGCAGAGCCTTGGCGATCGCCATCCACTTGTCGATGTACTCGTTGGAGTAGTAGTCACCGGAGTCGTGGACCCTGACCATGTCAGCTTTCTTGCGGGTGATCTCCGATACCATAGCGTCGACGAAACCATCAGACTTCGTCTGTTCGTACCGCCATACGAAAGCCGGCTTGACATTGGACCAAGCGTAAGCTCCCTTCTGAGCATAGCAGAATGAAGCACAGCTTCCAGCGAACGGACAGGTACGGCGCCCCGTTTCGGGGTCTTCGTATGCAGGGATGCCGAAGTTCATAACCTTCAGGCCAATAGCTTCGCTAGTCTTGCGGAGCTTGGTGTTCTGTGTGAGCAGTTGGGGCATTTGAATCGGGGTTAGGTGGGGTGTATACATATGCTCTTCACTAGTTCAGAGCATATGCATACCCCCCAAGGGTTAGGCTTTGTCGACACCGAAGTGGTCGTCAATGTGAGCGTTGAGTTCCTCATCGGACACGTCAGCAAAGCTGTTGCGGATGTGCTCACAGACCATGTCATGCAGATCGGAGTAGGATACTCCGTCGAGGGCACTATCGATGTATCGTTCGACTTTGTCGTCACGCTCTTGCTTGGTCATCTTGCGCTTCGTCATTTTGCTTGGGGTTAGCGTACTTCTTGCTCGTAGAGGTGGAGGTAAGTCCTGCTGTCATAGGGATACCCGTCAAGGAACTTGTATTTGTCTTCGACATCCCACGCATAGATTTCCGTGCGGTAGTCTTGGACCATCCTGTCAAGCTCCTCCTCCGGAGGGAGACCAGCGGGGAAGAACTCGTGAACAGCATCGCTGTAAAGCCTGTCCCAACACGCTAAAGCCTTTTCATATGTGTCGAACAGGTAAACTTCGTTATCACTACAGAGATCAGTGAACACCTCTACTACGTAGACAGTCATTTGGATTGGGGTTTGGGGATGAAGTATGAAGGGAAGGCGTTCACCAAGTGAACCTTGTTGTTGTTGTCGGCTTTGAAAAAGCACTCGATCAGGGCGTACTCGAATGAGCCTGCACCAACTTTGTTGGCAAGCAGCCTGTTGTAGTTCTCTTGAGTGTTCCACTCAGGAGTCTCCTTCAGCGGAGGCCAGTCCTTGGCTGTCAACCAAAGGTCATTGCGGGGTGTGCCATCAGAATGATGGGCGTCACGATATACTTTGTCGGGGACGATGTCGAAGAGGTCACCATCGAAACAGATTTCGACTTCGTCGTTGCGGTGGTAGTCGGAGAGGATGTCCTTGAGGAGTTGAACTTTCATTCTGAAAGGTTTAGGGGTTAGTGTTGTTCGATTTGAATCTTGCCGTTGGCATCACTGCCGAAGTCGGTCATGTACTCTTTGAGTAGAGTGCGGAACGGGATGTTGACTGTTTCGTCGCCGTGTTCGTCTTCGACGACATGGCACTTGGACGCAGGGTACTTGCCGTCAGCGACTTTCGAGGCGATGTTCAGCAGGGAATAGCAATCTTCGATTGTCTGCTTCATCAGCTCCGGTTGGATGAAGTGAATCTTGCCTTCGGCTTCCGCGTCCTTGGCTTGGCGGAACGCCTCCTCTCGGCCAGCATAGAACCGCTCGACGCCCTGATGCAAAGCATCAACGAGGATGCCATAGATGAGGGGGTTCCCCATGACTACGTCAGGGGCTTGTTCGAAGAGAGCGGCATAGGTTTGAGGTCCATTAGGACGGGAGATGGAATCTTCCATGGTGTGTGGGGTTGAAGGTTGGAATTTCAGTGTAGTGGGGTGTATATCTATACTCTTCACAGAGTTCAGAGTATAGCTATACCCCCCAAGTTTGGGTCAGGGTCGGTCTTCAATCACGTGGTCCGCGATCTCGCCCCAATCGACGTCTTCGACGTAGCAATCGACGAAGCTGAACAGGAGCCACCAATCATCTCTTTCTGGTCGATGGGGGTGCGGGATGCTACGCTGAGATTGAAGGTCTTCGATGTACTCTTCCCACATACATTGGAGGAACTCCGCCATCTCAGCGGGGTCCTTCGTGAGCGGAGCTACTTCTTAGATGTGGTTCAGTTGTTCGTCGATGAACTCAAGGTTCATCTTCCAAGTAACGTAGTTCCCCCAGCCGTTGTATTTCATTTTCAATG
>MDTB01062872.1_pt1 | contig 11002 bp, 9 predicted proteins | sample 811161 | NCBI WGS metagenome assembly MDTB01 (sample SAMN05326650, study PRJNA326480) | marine metagenome | isolation source: seawater | place: Mediterranean Sea | collected 2009 | reverse complement strand
TGTATAACCAACTGCAAGTTTAGCTGCAACTTTTGCAATTGGAAATCCAGTTGCTTTTGATGCAAGAGCTGATGATCTTGATACCCTTGGGTTCATTTCTATTACAACCATTCGACCATTTTTAGGATTGATTGCAAATTGAACATTTGAACCGCCTGTTTCAACTCCAATTTTTCTTAAACATGCAATAGAAGCATTTCTCATTACTTGATATTCTTTATCAGTTAGAGTTAGTGCAGGAGCAACAGTTACAGAATCTCCTGTATGTATTCCCATCGGGTCAACATTTTCAATTGAACAGATGATTATACAGTTATCTTTTTTATCTCTTACAACTTCCATTTCAAATTCTTTCCAACCTTCTAAACATTCTTCAACCAATACTTGACCGACAGGAGATTCATGTAATCCATTTTTGATAATCTTTAAGTATTCTTTGTTATTTTTAGCTATTCCTCCACCAAGTCCTCCAAGTGTAAATGCAGGTCTAATAATTAAAGGTAAACCAATTTTTTTTAAAACTTTAGATGATTGTTTAATGTTGTTGACGATTTCAGATTTAGGTAAATCTAAACCAATATCGATCATATTTTTTCTAAATTTCTTTCTATCCTCAGCATTAGCAATTGCCTTAGAGTTTGCTCCTATTAGTTCAATTTTATATCTTTTTAAAATTCCTTTTTTTTCAGCCTCCATTGCAAGGTTCAGCGCTGTTTGGCCACCCATTGTTGGAAGAATTGCGTCTGGTTTTTCTTTTTTTATAATTTTTTCTAAAACATCTAATGTGATAGGTTCAATATATGTTTTGTCAGCAACATCAGGATCGGTCATAATTGTTGCAGGATTTGAATTAATTAAAATTACTTTAAAACCTTCATCTTTTAAAGCTTTACACGCTTGAGTTCCTGAATAATCAAATTCACATGCCTGGCCAATAATAATTGGTCCAGCACCTACAACTAATATTTTCTTAAGATCTTTTCGTTTTGGCATTTTTTTTCATGTTATTAATAAATTCTTGAAATAAATAAACGCTATCTTGTGGTCCAGGATTTGACTCTGGATGGTATTGTACAGAAAACACTGGTTTATTTTTTAGTTTAATACCCTCTATACTGTTATCGAATAGTGATTTATGAGTGACCTCAATATTTTTAGGTAAATTTTCTTTGACAACTTCAAAACCATGATTTTGACTAGTAATTTCTACATTGCCATGAATTAAATTTTTAACAGGATGGTTTGCACCTCTGTGACCTAATTTCATTTTTTTTGTTTTACCGCCCAATGTTAGAGCAAGTATTTGATGTCCAAGACAAATACCAAATAATGGTAAGTTTTTTTTAATCAGATCCTTAATTATTTTAATTGCATATTTCCCTGTTGCGGCAGGGTCTCCTGGACCGTTTGATAAAAATATACCATTTGGTTTAAGAGCTAAAATTTTTTCAGCAGATGTTTTGCACGAAACTACAGTTACTTTACAATTGAAGTCAGAAAAATATCTTAAAATATTTTTCTTTATTCCATAATCTATTGCAACTACATGAAAAGAATTTTTACTATTTTTTTTATAACCAACTTCTTTTTTCCATGTTTTAAGTCCCTTCCAAATATAATTTTTTGGTGTAGTCACTTTTTCTGCAAGATCTAGATTTTTTAGTCCACTCCATTTTATTGTAGAGCTAGTAAGTTTGCTGAGATTAAATTTACCATTTTTTGAATAAGCAATAGTTCCTTTAGGAGCTCCTTTATCTCTTATAAAATTAGTTAAACTTCTTGTATCTAAGCCTGTAATTCCAACTATTTTATGTTTCTTAAGCCAGGCATCTAAATGTTGAAAAGATCTATAATTTGATGGTGAGGTTATTTCTGAATTAATAATTACCCCTTTCGTCCATATTTTATCAGATTCAAAATCTTCTTTGTTAGTTCCAACATTTCCAATATGAGGAAAGGTAAAATTTATAATTTGCCCAGCATAAGATGGGTCTGATATAATTTCTTGATATCCAGTTAATGAGGTATTAAAGCAAACCTCACCTGTTGCATCTCCTTGATAACCAATTCCAATACCTTTAAAAACTCTCTTATTTTCAAGAACTAAGACGCCCGTATTAATTTCTGAAATTTTTTTTGAGTTAGTTTTTTTTACTTTTTTGATCAATTACAACTCATGAGTTAAAGGTTATTACAATAATTGCTTTATTATCGCAAGAGGGATGTATTATAAAATTGTAAAAAAACAATTTTTCTTTTGAAGAATTTTTTCTTTGCAGTAGATTAAAGAATTATGGCATTAAAAGAAAAAATCGAGACCGAATATAAAAATGCTTTAAAATCTAAAGATAAAACTAAAATATCAACCTATAGGTTAATATTATCTTCAATTAAAGATTTAGACATAGCCAACAGATCAGGTCCTAATAAAAAAGATACTGATGATGAGGATATTAAAAAGCTTTTAAAAAAAATGGTTAAACAGCGAACCGAATCGATCGATATTTATAAAAAAAATAACAGAACAGACCTTTTAGAGGTTGAGCAAAATGAGCATGATATTTTAAGTGGTTATCTTCCAAAACAGCTTGATACAGAGGAAACCAAAAAAATCTGTTTAGAAATAATCTCTAAAGTTGGAGCAAGCTCAGTTAAAGATATGGGTAAAGTAATGGGTGAATTGAAAAAAAATCATCCTGATGAAATTGATTTTGCAAAAGCAGGTCCACTAATTAAAGAATTGTTGAATAAATAATGAAATATCCAAAGGAGTATCTTAATGAAATTAAAACTAGGTTAAAAGTTTCAACAGTTATATCCAAAACTGTATCCTTAAAGAAAAGAGGAAAAGAGTATGTTGGTTTATCTCCATTTAAAAATGAAAAAACACCATCTTTCACCGTTAATGATGAAAAAGAATTTTATCATTGTTTTGCAACATCTGAGCACGGCAATATTTTTGACTTTGTGATGAAAACTCAAAATCTCAAATTTGGTGAAGCAGTTAAGCACTTAGCTCAACTAGCTGGCATGCAACCATATATGTTTTCAAAACAAGATGAAGAAAGAGAAAAAAAATGGAAAGAGTATCGTTCAATTTATAGTCAGTATGTTGATTTTTATAATAATGAATTATTAAAAAATGAAACATACTCTGAAGCAAGAGATTATTTGAAAAATAGATCTTTAGGTAAAGAAGAAGTTAAAAAATTCAAAATAGGTTATATAGAAAAAAATCCAAATTTTTTTAGTAAATTTAAAGAGCAATTTAGTGAACAAACATTAGTTGAAAGTGGATTATTTTATTTAGATGATAAAAAGAAAACTTATGTTGAAAGATTTAGAGGTCGATTAATTTTTCCAATAAATAATATTTCAGGTCAACCTATAGCATTAGGAGGTAGAATAATTGAAAAATTAGATTATTTAGCAAAATATATAAATTCACCTGAGACTAATTTTTTTAAAAAAGGCTCAAATTTATATAATCTAGATTTAGCTAGAAAATTATCAAATAAATTAAATCATATTTATTTAGTTGAAGGTTATATGGATGTTGTTGGCTTAAATAAGAACGGAGTTGAAAATGTTGTTGCAAATTTAGGTACTGCTTTGACTGAAAAACAAATTTTAACTTTAAATCAATTTTTTGATGATATTATTATTTGTTTTGATGGAGATGAAAGCGGATATAAAGCTGCCGTAAGAGCAGCTGAAAATTCAATAAAGGAGCTGAAACCTGAAAAACAAATCTCATTTTTATTTTTGCCAGATAATGAAGACCCAGATAGTTTTATTAATAAAAATGGTAAAAATTATTTTGTAGATTTTGTCAAACAAAGTAAAATTTCTATACATCAATTTATTTTTAATCATTATAAAAGACAAACCGATAATAGCCCATCTTCAATGGCAATATTTGAAAAAAATTTAAGATCAATTGTTAATACGATAAAAGATAGTTTTATAAAAAAATATGTTTTAGAATTTTTTTTAGAAAAAATTGAAGAATTAACACCTCTGGTCAATGCTAACAAACAATATAATAGAAAAAAAATTAAATCTCTAAAATCAACACAAAAATATTTTAATGAGACTAAAGCATTCAGTCCAATTGAATTAAAAGAATTCTCTCTTCTATACTTAATAATGAATAATTTGGATATTTTTCAGAAAAATATTAGTTTGATTGAAAACATAAATTTCTTTACAGATGAAAATAAGCTTATTTTTGATGTAATTTTAAAAAAGTTAAAGTCTGAAGAAAAATTAGGATTAGATAGTTTAAAAATTGATGAACAATTAGTAGATAAAATATTTAAATTTGCTTCAATAAAGCATATTTTGAATAATCATAAAAATGATCAAGTTAAAGTTTTAGAATTATTGGATGAATATTTGCATGATTTTAAAATACATGGTTTAGAGATTAGAATTGAGGAACTAGAATCAAGATTTTCCAAAGATTTAAGTGAAACCACTTTTAACGAAATTAATGATTTAAAAGAGCAAAAAAAAAAGGAAAATATCAATTAAAACATATAATTTAATTATGGTTTTTTACTAAAATTGGCCTTATATAAGTCATTTCAAATATATTATAATTGTGGAAAGAATAATTACAAAATCGTTTGCAAGATTGATGGGTCGAGGTATCCATAGGGGTTTTATTACTCACGAAGAGTTAAATAAATCTCTAGGAAAAAGGAATCTTTCAAATGAAAATCTCGAACAAGCCTTTATTCATATTCTTGATGAAAAAGTAGTTTTGGTTGAAAAAAAATCAGATTTTAAAGTTTTAAGAAAAAAAGACAATCTATCTAAAGAGGATGGTAAATCTATTGAAAAAAGTGATGACCCAATAAGAATGTATCTTAGAGAAATGGGTGGAGTTGAGCTTTTGTCCAGAGAAGGTGAAATAGCAATAGCAAAAAGGATCGAAGCTGGAAAAAATGTAATGCTGAATGCATTATCTCAAAGCCCGATAACTGCTCAACAATTTTTTGACTGGAATATAAAACTTCAAAAAGATGAGATTTTAGTTAGAGAGATTATAGATATTGATACAAACTACATGGAAGATGAGAGTACTGGTCAGAGTGCTAAACAAAAAAGTTCAATTGAAACACCCAAAGAAAAATCAGAAGATAATGATCAAAGTGCAGTTGATGCAGATGATTCAGATGATGAATTTAATCCAACTCTTGCAGCTATGGAAACAGAAATCAAACCAAAGGTTTTAAAAACTGTTAACGATTTAACTAAGGATTATAATAAATTAATTAAATACCAAAAAGAAAAATTAGATTGTACATTAAATTCTCAAACATTTTCTTCTTCTAAAGAAAAAAATTATGAAAAAATCGTAAATGATATATTAGAAAATATTAAATCACTACAATTGTCTCCTTCAGTTTTAGAGGAATTAGTACAAAAACACTATATTGAAAATAAGAAGATAATTTCTTTAGAAGGCAATCTTTTAAGACTTGCAATGAATCATAAGATACAAAGAAGTGAATTTATAAAATTTTATATTGGAAATGAAATTAATCCAAATTTAAAAAAATTTTTAGACACCAATCAAGTATGGAAGCAATTTTTTACTAAAAATAAAGATGAATTTAAAAACATAAGAGAGAGATTAATAGAGATTAGTTATAAACTTGGAATTTCAGTTACAGATTTTAAAAAACTAGTTAGTAGAGTTCAAAAAGGTGAAAAAGAATCAAGAATAGCTAAAAAAGAAATGGTTGAGGCAAATTTAAGATTAGTAATATCAATTGCAAAAAAATATACAAATAGAGGGCTACAATTTTTAGATCTAATTCAAGAAGGAAATATAGGTTTAATGAAAGCTGTAGATAAATTTGAATATAGAAGAGGATATAAATTTTCCACTTACGCCACTTGGTGGATTAGACAAGCGATAACTAGATCAATAGCCGACCAAGCAAGAACAATAAGAATTCCTGTTCATATGATTGAAACTATAAATAAAATTGTAAGAACTCAAAGATTGATCTTGAGTGAGTTTGGCAGGGAAGCTACACCAGAAGAATTATCAAAAAAATTAAGAATGCCATTAGAAAAAGTCAGAAAAGTTTTAAAAATTTCAAAAGAACCAGTTTCTTTAGAAAAACCAGTAGGGGATGAAGAGGATAGTAGTTTAGGAGATTTCATAGAGGATACCAAGGCTCTTGCACCTCTAGAGCAGGCAATAAAATCTAATTTAAGTGAAGCTACGACAAAAATACTTTCTACTTTAACTCCTAGAGAAGAAAGAGTTTTAAGGATGCGTTTTGGTGTTGGAATGAACACTGATCATACACTTGAAGAAGTTGGTTTACAGTTTTCAGTAACAAGAGAACGAATAAGACAAATAGAGGCAAAGGCTTTAAGAAAATTAAAGCATCCAAGTAGATCTAAACAACTAAAAAGTTTTTTAGAGAGCTAAAATAAAATCAAAAATAATATTAAAAAATGAGTATTTTCCGTCTTAATAAAAAGATGGCTAGGTTAATAGTTTTACAAAGAATAGAATTATTAGGGCCATTTCAAAAGAGAATTAGAAAACTATTTGGAAGGTATTTATTTGGTAATTTTTTTTCAAAGTTTATTTTTAATACAGAAAAAGTTGGCACTTTATATTTTGACATAATGAATAAGGAATTTGAGAGCATAAACAACTCTATTGATTTAAAAAATCAAAAAATTCTTTCTATAGGTGGGGGCATGGGGGGGTTGGAAGCTCAAATAAATTTAAAATTTAAAGATAATAGATTTTATTTTATAGAAAAAAACTATGTCTCAAAAAAAGTAAAATATGGATGGGATCCAGAAAATAATGAAGGTTATAATAATCTTAATTTATTGAAGGATTTTTTAATACTTAATGGCATGAAAGAAGCAGATTTTAAAATTTATGATCAAGACAAAGATGAGCTTCCTAATGTTGAATTTGATATTATAACTTCTTTATATTCTTTAGATTATCACTATGATTTTAATATATATATAGATTATATTAAAAAAAACTCTAATAAAAATACAAAAATAATTTTTGACACTATTAGACCAGAATTTTTTAGTAATATTTTTAAAAATATAAAAGTATTAAAAATCAATGATGAAACAATCCATAAATCAAAAAGACTTCTCTGCAGTGAATTTATTAAATAGATACTTCTTTTTTTTATTTTCCGCTATTCCACTTTCAATTATAGCGGGATCAAGTATAGCTTTAATTAATATAATATTAATTATTTTGCCTTTTTTTTTATTATTATTTAAAAAAAAAAATTTGATTTGGATAAAAGATATAAATGTTCAGTTTTTGTTATTACTTTATCTATATTTAATATTTAATACTTTTATTTCGTTAGATTACACTGAAGCTATTGCTAGAAATTTTGGTTTTATTAGGTTTATTTTATTATTTATTGTAATCAATTTTTTCTTTCAACAAAAAAGCTTTAATAAAGTTTTTAATGTTTGGTTAGTTATATTATTAATTGTTATCTTTGATGTTTTTTTTGAAAGTTTTAATGGAACAAATTTGTTAGGATATGGCGAAACCTTTAAATGGGATGCAGCATTTGGAGGAAGAATTGTAAGTTTTTTTAAAGACGAACCTATAGTGGGAGCTTATTTAATAGGTTTTTTTTTAATTATAGTTGGTTATAGTTTTAATAAATATAATGATTACAACGCATATTTAAGATTAGCTGTAATATTTTTGTCCCTTGTATTTCTCTTTGCGATAATCATTTCAGGTGAAAGAGCAAATTCTATTAAAGCCTTAGTTGGATTTGCCATATTTTATGCTTTGAATAAAAATTTTTCACTTAAAAAGAAAGTAACAATTTTTACTTCTATGATCCTAGTAATATTTATTTTAGTTTCAAACTCAAATTTTCTAAAAATGCGATATGGTTTTGAGTTTCTTCAAAAATTTTCATCTAAGGAAAAAATAGAAACTTTATATAAAGAAGATATATATTTACAGTTATATAAATCGTCTTTTAAAGTCTTTCAAAATTATCCTATTTTTGGAGTAGGTAACAAAAATTACAGATATGAAACCTGTGATGGCGGAAAGACTAGAAAAGTTCAAATACCAGGATATTACTGTATAACCCATCCACATCAAGTTTACTTTGAATTTTTATCAGAGCATGGACTTGTTGGTTTTATAATATTATTAGGCATATTATTTTTTTTAATTTTTAGGAACTTAAAAATAATTTTACTTTCGCGAAATTATATACAAATAGGTTGTTTGATTTATTTAATTTTAATATTTTTACCACTAATACCTAGCGGATCTTTTTTTAATGACTTTAATTCTACACTTTTTTGGATTAATTTTTCCCTTATGTATGCAGTGAATAAAGAAACAAATATTTTTACTTCAAATAAATAACTTATTTTTCTTTACTTGAATGGAATTTAAAAACAAAGTAAAACCAAAGTAATTAAATAGGGCCTGTAGCTCAGTTGGTTAGAGCAGTACACTCATAATGTATTGGTCCCAGGTTCGAGTCCTGGCGGGCCCACCATTAATACAAAAAATTAATACTTAATATTATTCTTTTGAAAATTCTTTTAAGCTTAGAAATAGAGCGTCTATATTATTATCGTTATTTTGAATGATTGAGTTAAATTCCTCTTTTTGCACTTTTGCAAGACTTACACCTTCAATTACAACATCTATTATTAGAGGATTGTCTGGATTTTTAGTATTAACTCTCCAATCAATTTTTATCTCTGGTTTGTCATCAGTTGCTATCAAAACACTAGATACCATTGTGTATTTTTGATTTAGTTTTTTTTCAGAGTTAACTTTAATTTTTGGATCTGTATACTCAGCTAACCTGCTTGAAAAACTTTTTAAAAAATATTTTTCAAAAATATCTAGATACTCTTTCTTTTTATCCTCTGATATGTTTTTTCTATAGGCACCAAGAGAATAATATCCAATTCCCTTAATATCCACAGTTCTTTGGGCTATTTCTTTAAGTTTATTTATTTTTTCTTCTTTAGAATAATTATTACCAAGTATGGAAGATGCTTCATTGACAGTGATTTGGACAAATTCACTAGGATTTACTGCAAAAGAACTTTTTGTAAATGATAAAAAAACAAATAAAACTAGTAATAGTTTAAAAAATTTTATCTTATAAACCATTAATTTTATTTAATTAATTTGTTTTTATTTCTTCCCAGTCACTATCATCCTGGGTATCAATTATTTTATTCGAATTCAAAATTCTTTGTTTTCTATCTTGTAAATATAAGCTTTTAACAGAAGCATAAAAATCTATTGAATTTTTTTCAAGATTATCAAAAGAGTCAATATTTTTTGCTCTAAAATCTACTGCTGAAGATACTCTACTTACATAATAATCAGCTTCATTAACGTACTGTGTGTCGTTCGCTACTGTTATGTTATACCAAGGATCTCCACCCAACATACTTATTAAAGAACCTGTTGCATCTCTCACAGTAGAAGGTCCTAAAATTGGTAATACTACATAACATCCTTCTCCTACTCCCCAGGCACCAAGGGTTTGTCCATAATCTTCTTTTTGATAATCACTAAAACCTGCTGCAGATGCTACATCAAATAAACCTAACACACCAACTGTAGAATTTATTAAAAGCCTAACCGTATTTTTTCCCGCAGTTCTATAATTCCCTTGAAGAATATTGTTAGGTACTGTTACAAGATTTGATAAATTATTTACTACATTGCTAGTTCCAGTTTTTATTGGAGAAGGCAAACTTCTATAAACTTTTGAAACTGGTTTAAATATAACTTTATCTAAACCTTGGTTCAAAGCAAAGATACCTCTATTTAAACCTTCAAAACAATCTTTCACTTGTTTCGTGTCATTTTTTGATAAAGAATTCTCTCCATCAGTTCCAGCACTTACGTTGCTAAAGCTAAACAATATTGAAACTAATACAAACAATAGAATTTTTTTCATTTTTATAAGTATAATAATTATAAAACTAATGTTAATCTAATTTAACTATTTTAAAAGCTTTAAAATGCCTCTAAAAACAACAATAAACTACTCACCTAATTTTAATATTAAAAAAAGAAAGAAAAACAGCGTAAGATTCTTGATATTTCACTACACTGGTATGAGAAATGAAAAAGATGCAATCAATAGATTAACAAATATACAATCTGAGGTTAGTACTCATTATTTTATTTCTAAAAAAGGAAAAATCATAACAATGGTACCAGATCTATATATTGCTTGGCATGCAGGGATTTCTGAATGGAAATCATATAAGTTGTTAAATTCTAATTCAATTGGAATTGAAATTTCCAATCCCGGTCATGAATTTGGTTATAAAAGATTTTCAAAAAAACAAATCAATTCCCTAGTTAAATTATGTAGATTTTTAATTAAAAAATATAAAATTAAAAAAGAAAATATTTTAGGTCACTCGGATATTGCTCCAAAGCGGAAAAAGGACCCAGGTGAAAAATTTCCATGGAAATTTTTAGCTTCAAAAAAAATTAGTATTTGGCACGGATTAAGTAGTAAGAGGTTAAAAAGAGTAAGAAAAATGAGATGCTCCAAAAATTCAAAAAAAGAATTTTTAAAAAATCTTCAAAAATTTGGATATTCAATTAATTCTACAGTTAAGATAAAAAAATCTACATCTACAAAATTTATAATAAAGGCTTTTCAACGTAGGTTCAGACCTGAGCTGATAAATGGAATAATTGATGAAGAATGCTTACAAATAAGTAAAATAATAGTTAAATAATATTTTCTCTTGAAAATTTCAGATTTAGTTATAAGTTATATTTGCCAGATAAAAGACTTATCGCTTTAATTAATTTTAAAGAGGAAAGTCCGGGCTCTACAAAGACACGGTGCCAGGTAATGCCTGGCGGGGGAAACCCTAGGGATAGTGCCACAGAAAATAAACCGCCTTATCAAGGCAAGGGTGAAAAGGTGTGGTAAGAGCACACCGG
>MDTB01011516.1_pt1 | contig 11002 bp, 10 predicted proteins | sample 811161 | NCBI WGS metagenome assembly MDTB01 (sample SAMN05326650, study PRJNA326480) | marine metagenome | isolation source: seawater | place: Mediterranean Sea | collected 2009 | reverse complement strand
TAATTCTCCAATATTGGTTACATCAAATAATTTAAATATAATCTTATATCTGTCTAATAAATTAAATTTTGATTTTGAATGATTTATATTTTTGAAATTAAATAATAGAAATTTTTCTATAGTAAGAGATACTGCGTGTCCATGATCTAAACCAAACATTGCACTGAAAGGATAAGAAACTGCATGTGGGCCAGTTGTTTTAGATATATTTATAGCTTTACCTGCTAAATGTGATGCAAAAAGCATATTTTTAGAATTTTCATTATTAGGTTTATGTAAAAAGGATAAATAATTATTCAAAGATAATTTTAAAGATTTTTTTGCAAATGAAACACTTGATTTATTTGACTTCATAGAAATTAAAGATTCTACTCCTTGTGCAATTGCATCAAAACCTGCAGAAGATTTTAAATTAAATGGATTGTTAATAATTAGATTTGAAAACAAAAAAAAGTATTCAGGAATTAAAAGGGAGTTTTCTACAGAATATTTGATTTTATTTATATATATTACAGCATTAGATGTAGCTTCCGCACCCGCACCAGCTGTAGTTGGCACAGCAACTAATGGGTAAATCTTTCTTTTGCTTATATTTTCATAATTGACTAATTTAAACTTTAAATTTTTTGACAATCTATAATCAACAATACTTACAATTTTTGCATAATCAATTACAGCGCCTCCGCCAATAGCTAAAATTATATCTGGTTTAAATTTTTCAACTTCTTTTAAGATTACTGATAACTCTTTAAATTCTGGCAATTTAGTGACTTTAAAATAATATTTGATCACTTTATCTTTAGAAAATCTAAAAAATTTATTAGCTTTTGATTTATAAAAGGAATTTTTACCAGTTATCAAAAAAATTTTTTGATTTTTTTTTTTATCTAGTAGTTTTTTAAAATCTGAAATTTTTGAATTGTCTACAAAATTCATTAATAGGTTTATTAAATATTTAACTTAAGTTTTTTATCTTTGATTGTATAAATTTTTTTTGTCATTTTTGCCAATACTTTACTATGAGTAACAAGAATAACAGTTAAATGTGGGTAATTTTCAAATATGTTTCTGAGAATTTTTTTTGAAGTTTTTAAATCAATAGCATTTAATGACTCATCAAGTATTAAAATTTCTCTATCAAAATATAATGCCCTAGCAATACCAATTCTTTGTTTTTGACCTCCAGAAATTTTAAGTCCACCTTCTCCTAAAAGACCTTTGTTTTTTTTTGAATTTGGAAAATTATTTAAACAACAAATTTTTTTTAATTTGTTTATTTTTTTTATATTAATTTGATCTGAATTACTTTCTAATGAAATATTTTTTTCAATAGATTTATCAAAAATATATATCAACTGAGGACAATAACTGATTATATTTTTAAAAAACTGACTTTTTAAAATAGTTCCATCAATAGTTATTCGTCCTTTTTCAGGAAATAAAAAACCTAAAATTATATCAATTAAAGTACTTTTTCCTGATCCACTATCTCCCATTATTGATATTTTATCTCCTTTTTTAATTTTAAGACTCAAATCATCAAATATTAATTGATAACCACTTTTGTTTTTATGATTAAATTTAATATTTGAAATTAAAATTTTATCTTTAAATTTTTGTTTATCATTGTTAACAGAGAAGTTTTTAGTTTTTAATCTTTTTGAAAAACTTAAAACACCTTTAACTGATGGCATAGCATACTTTCTGGTATTATAAGAATGAATAATTTTGTTCAAAGAAGGTAGTATTCTTATTATTGTTCCAGTCACTAAAGCAAGTTTCACAATTATATCTGATGAGCTGCTATTTTTTAATAAGACAAAAAGAAAAATAGACACTGTTAATACTGATATTGCCTCAAAGAAAAGTTTGGGTATTTTCTGAATTACATAATATTTTTTAAAAAAATCATAAATTTTTTCGTTATTTCTATTGAAGTCATTTTCGAAAATATTCTCCCTGTTATAAATTTTAATTTCTTTGATACCACTATCAGTTTCTAAGATTGTTTTAGTTTTTTTTAATTCAAATTTTTTTCGTGATGATCCCAAATTTTTAATCTTTTTGTAAAAAAAAAAGTAAAAAAAGAAGGTGCTTGCGGCAACAATTAAAAAAATTATAATTACCTCTTCAAAAACAAAATAAAGTAGAAAAAAAATTAAAAAAGTAAGTATTATTGACTCAGTTATAAAAACAACACTAGATATTAAATATGTCTGAAGAATAATTAATTCACTACCTAATTTTGTAAAAAAATTTGATGAGCTTTCATTTATATAAAATTCATATTTTTGAAATAAAAAAATCTTATAAATATTCTTTGAAAAATCTCTTAATGATTTAAAAATTAAATTTGCCTCAAGATAATGAAAAAAAAATAAAAATAAATTTTTTAAGATAAATATAGATGGCAGCAAAATTATGCAAAAATATAAAAAACTATCTTGTGTGAATGTTTTAAATCCATAAGGTAATAAATAGTTATTAAATTTTAAGTAAAAAGTATCATCAAGCAAACTTGAAATAATAGGAATAAGAAGGCCAAGGCCTAAAACTTCCAAAATAGAGGCAAAAATTGAAATTAAAACTACAATTGAAAAAAAAATTTTTTTTTTAAATCCTAATGTTTCTAAAAGTTGATACATACAAATTTAAAAATTCAAGTTTTAAGGTTTAGTTCAAATGTTGCACCCTTAAACATATACTAATATAAAATGTTGTAAAGATTTATGAAAATTATTCACTTTTCAGGGTTAGAAAAAGATTTAAATTGTTCTAAATATAATAATATTATTCTTAGTTGGAATTCAAATAATAATTATATTAAAGGTTACAAAAATAAAGAAATATTTTATGTTGCAAAATTTTGGCATAAAAATTTATATAAAGTTAAAAATAAAGTAATTAAATTTAAAAAGAGACTTTTTCCTAATCTTTGTAAAGAGCTTAACCTAGTAAATAATATAAATTATTCTAACAAAGAATGGGAAATTTTACTTGAACCATGGTTAAATTTATATCTTGAAACAAACTATTTTAGATGGCTAATAATAAATCAACTTACTAAAACCTATAAGAATTTTGATTATCTCGAAATTAAAGTAAAAAAAAAATCCCATCATTCGATACATTGCAATTTAATGAATTTAATTACAGTGATGATGTTTTTAATCATTTAATATTTCAAGATATTTTAGAATTTATTGATAAAACTAAAGGAAAACGAAAACTTAAGAATAAAGTTTTTAGATTACAAAACAAATTTATTAATAAAATTTATAAAAAAATTAAAAATAATTTTTTTTTGATTTTGTATGAAAAGATAATATCAAGTATTTTTCAGATAAAAACATTGATTAATTTAAGAACAAGAAAAATAAATTTTATTAAAATTTGCTTAAAATTAAAGATTTTACCTTTTAAGGGTTTATCAGTTTTTAACAGAAATAATCTAATTAAAATTTCTAATAAAGAAAGTTTTGAAAAGAAAAAACGACTTAACCTAAGATTAAATTCAAAAAGTAAGAATGAATTTGAGAACTATATTTTTGAAAAAATTAAAAATGATATACCAAGAATTTTCATAGAAAATTTTAGTGATATTAAAAAACTTCATAAAAATGAGCTTAAAAAAACAAATTTAGTCGTTACTGATACAATGCATGAATATAATCCAATCTTTAAATCTTGGCTCGCAGAAAAAAAGAATTTAGATAAAAATTTTAAGATAATAACTGCAGACCATGGTGGTTTATATGGGGCGGGAAAAAAAATTTATAATTACAATAATTCAATTTCTACTATTTATTTGAAGTACCAAAAAGATGTTTCAAAAAATCAAATTAGCTTACCCTGTCTTTTTTTAAATAAAAATAATAATAATAAAAGTAAAAAAGATAAAATATTAATTATTTGCAAAGATATCCCTAAGTATCCTCGACATTTTTTTAATGGACCTATGAGTGAAGAAATTAATTTTGAATATTATCAAATTAAAAGTCTTACTAAAAATTTAAAAGAACATATTAATAAAAAAATTTTAATCAGACCATACACAGTTTATACAGGATGGAAACTACATAAAAAGTATCAAGAAATTGTTGGTAAAAATAAAATAATTTTTTCAAATTCTGAGTATCAAAAGTTAAGAGATCAAGCGATTATTAGAATAATAACCTATCCTCAAACTGCATTCTTAGAGTCATTAATCAATGGACCTACTTTTTTGTTGTTAGATACTAATCATTGGTATGAAATAAAAAAAAATGAAAAGTTAATGAATATTTTATTTAAAAATAAGATTGCTTTTAAAAATGGCAAGGATTTAGCAATACATTTAAACAATATAGAAGATAATATTTTTGAATGGTGGAAACAAAAAAAAATTCAACAAAGCATAGATCTCTTCCTAGAAAATACTAACATTTATAAAAACAATCCAACTACTATTTGGGCTAAAGAACTTAAAAAATTTACATAATTTTAGACTGATTTAACCAAAATTTTTTTTATTTTTGTGTCATTAAGATAAAAATTTAAAGTTTTAAAGTCTTCTTTGTTATCTATATCAATCCATCTTTCATCAGATGAAATTAATGAATATGTTTTTCTGGGTATTTTTACCGTTTTTGAATACAAAAAAGCTTTGTAAATATAGAGATTACCAGTTACTACATACTTATTATTAATATCTTGTGATCTTTTATTATAAGAAAATTCAGGTTTCCAAATTTTATTTTTTACAGCTCCAGTAAAAGATGAGTCTTTTGCTACATGTATCAAGCTGTCAAAACTCTTTTCATCATTTAAAATCTTAATTGATCTATTTAATAAACTTAACTTTCTTAATGGTGAAGTAGGTTGTAATAAAATCATATATTTATAATTTTGTTTCTTAAAATTTTTAGCATGTAGAATGACTTCATGCATCGAGGTATAATCATCAGATATTTTTTTGGGTCTTTTTAAAAAATTTACTTTTTCTTTATCGCAAATCTTTTTAATTTTATTACAGTCGCTAGTAACAACTATATCATAATTTTTTTTATTAAATTTTTTAGCATAATTAATGGTCCAAAAAATTAATGGCTTATTCAAAACTTTGATAAGATTTTTATTTTTGACTCTTTTTGAGTTTCTTCGGGCAGGTATAATTATTAAATTTTTCATTAATTTAAATAATTTTTAAAAATTTTTAATTGATCTTTAGTACCAAGATCAAACCAATTTTCATAAAATGGAAATGCAATAACTTTCTTCTTTTTTTTAATTAATAACATTATGAGTTCATTCATATCTTTATGTTCTCTAAATTTTAAAAACTTTATACATTTGGTTTTTAATACATAAATACCTGAATTTATAATTATATCATTTTTTGGTTTTTCTATAATATTACTTACTCTTATTCCTTTGGTACTTATCTCCCCATAATTATTTTCAGATATATGTTTTTTTACTGCTATTGTTAAGTCAGCTTTATTTTTAATGTGAAAATCAAGTAAGCTTCTATAGTTTATTTCGCTTAAAACATCACAATTTGTAAGTAAGAAATTTTTCTGTCTTATCTTTTTTTTTAGAAGAGATAAGGATCCAGCGGTTCCAAGTGGTTTATTTTCTTGAACATAATCAATATTAACACCAAGGTTTTTTCCGTTTTTAAAATAGGTTTTTATTAATTTACTTTTGTAGAATGTGGTCAAAGTGAAATTAATAAATCCATATTTTTTAATATTATCAATTACAATAGATAACATTGGAATTTTTTTTATAAGTACTAATGCTTTTGGAATTTTTGATGTTATTGGTCTTAATCTTGATCCAAGACCTCCTGACATTATTACAACTGGTATTTTTAAATTCTGAAAAATTGATTTATTAATATTAAATATGCCTATAACTTTATTTCTACTGATTATCGGTGCTTGATCAATTTTCCTTAATTTTAATTTTTTTAAAACAACTTTTTTGTTAAAATTTTCTTTTAATATTAAAGGACTTTTATTGTAAATCTGTCTTATCTTGGTCTCTAAAGTTTTACCTTTTAATAATGCTCTTCTAATATCACCATCATTTAGTACCCCTTTAAATGAATTTTTTTTATCCACTACAATACATAATCTTGAACCTGAATGGTTAAGACTTTTTAAGGCATCTTTTACTTTTTGATCTAACTGAATAAAAGTTTTCTTAAAGTCTAAAAATGGGAAATTTCTTTTTTTAGATATCATAAAAATTTTTTTTTAAATCATATTTAAAATTCAATATTTTTTTAGCAATTTTATTAGGGGTATTCTTTTTTAAAAATGGATTTGGAACTTTTTTTGATCTTTTTATTATTTTATTAAAAGCTTTTTTTATTGAATTAAAATCGTAATCACAATTTATTATATTAGGAGATATTATTCTACCATGCTGTCTATTGCCGATATTAATTGTTTTCGTTCCAAAACTTGGGGTTTCTAATACCCCACTAGATGAATTTCCTATAACCAAGTAAGCAATTTTCATTAAAGAAATATAAATTTGACTTCCTAAGGAGTCAAAATAATAAATATTTTCTTTTTTTTTAAGAAATTTAATAAGCTCTTTTTTAATCACTTGTGTTTCATTATCAAAATTTGGAGATGTAAAAATTATTATATAATTATTCAAAGAATTAAGAAATTTTATTAAATTTTTTATTTGGTTACCAGACTGGTATTTCTCCAGTGTTACAGGATGAAATGTTGCTAAAATAATCTTTTGATTAAGTTTAATTTTTAGTATTTTTTCTAAATCTTCTTTTTTTAAAACTTTAGTTTTTGATATTGAGTGAGCTCCCAATCCACCAAAATTAAAAATGGATTTAGGATTTTCACCTAATTGAATTATTCTTTTTTTATACTGGTCATGTATTGGAAAGTGTAGATGAGAAAATTTTGTAATTGAATGTCTAATGGAATCATCTAAAGCTCCAAGGGTCAACTCTCCACCATGAATATGTGCTATTGGAATTCTCGATATCATTGAAGCGATAGCACTTCCTAGTATTTCATACCTGTCACCCAAAATTACGCATACATCAGGTTTAACTTTTTTAATTACATCTCTAGTAATTTTGATTGATTTAATAAGGTAATTACTTACGTTTGAGTCTTTAAAATTTTTATCTAAAATTTTTTTTTTTATTATATTTTTAATTTTATCTTTTCTGATTTCGGAAAAAGTCTTACCAAATTCTCTTGAAAGATGCGAACCTGTAACTAATAAATAGGTTTCTTTATTCAATTTTTGGGTTTCAATTATTACATTTTTTAACAAACCATAATCTGCTCTTGAGCTAGAAATAAATAATATTTTTTTCATAAAATTATTTTATAATTTGATTTTTTTTATATCTTCTTAAACTTTTCTTACCTAAAAGTTTTTTTAATCTAAAAGGTGATAGTCCGTACCCAGGTCTTTTGGCTATTAAGTTTTGCTCTGTAAAAAATTCACCTTTTTTTATATCTCTAAATGCAAATAAGGACTTTCTGACCACCTTAATATTTTTTTTTTCACTTTGTGAAGGAATTTTCAAACCACTCCCACTTGCTAATTCAATGTTTCTAACAGATTTTACCATAGCTCTTAACTCATTAGGTTCAAGACTAGCTTTATGATCTGGCCCCCTCATATTGCGGTCTAATGTAAAATGTTTTTCTATACATGTTGCGCCCATCGCAACAGCCGCGATACAAACCTCAGTGCCTAAAGTATGGTCGCTATATCCAAATGCTGTTTTGAATTTATTTCCTATTGTGTGCATAGCCTTTAGGTTTGCATCTTTCATAGGGGTTGGATAAGCTGTATTAGCGTGCAGGATAGTTATATCTTTTTTTTTTGTGCCAGAGTCAGTAAGTACTTTTAGAGCATCTGCTATTTCTCTCATGTTTGCCATTCCAGTAGAGAGAATAATTTTTTTTTTTAATTTTCCAATATGACTTAAGTAGGAAAAATTTGTTATCTCTCCACTTGGTATTTTAAAAATTTTAATACCTAATCTATTTAATAGATTTATACTTTCAAGATCAAATGGGGATGATAGAAATAAAATTTTTTTTCTTCTACAATAAGAAATAAGATTTCGATGATCTTGAATACTTAATTCCAACTTTTTTAACATTTCAAATTGTGACTCATTCCTTTTAGTTTTTTGTTTTTGGTAATCAGCTTTTTTTGCATTTTTAGATACTAAATTTTCTGCTCTAAAAGTTTGAAATTTAACGATATCAGCTTTTGCTTTAACGGCTACATCAATTAATTTCTTTGCTAGTTTAATTGAGCCATTATGATTCACACCTGCTTCAGCAATGATTAATACTTTTCTAGACTTCAAATCTGTTTCCTTCTTCAATTATTCCATCATATTCATAAGAAACGACTTTTAAAAAACTATCTTTTGTTTTTACCAAAAAACTATCATATTCTTTTTTGATTATTGTCCCTATTTCACATTTATAAATTTGACTGTTTTGTAGATACTCTACCTGATTTATTTTCATTTCTTTATTACATATAAAAGCTCTAGCACTTGGGCCTGGATTGCAAATAGCTCTTACAAAATTGAAAATTTCTCTACTTGACTGATTCCAGTTTAAAATTTCATCACCCTTTTTTCTCTTAGAAAAATATGAACCAACTGGATCAAAATCTATTTGCTTTTTAGCTTTAACATCACCTTTTTTAAACATTAAAATTGCGTCATAAAGAATTTCTGAACATTTTACATAGGCTTTGTTTAGTAAAGTACTATAATCGTCTAAATCAGTGATTTCATAACTTCTCTGAAGGATAATATCTCCACTGTCTATACCCTCATCTATATAATGGACAGTTATTCCAAACTCCTTTTCATCATTTATTAATACCCAATTCAAAACACTTCTTCCTCTATAAAATGGCAACTTGCCAGCATGACAATTAATGATTTTATGCTTCATAAATTTTATAATATCTTTTTTAAATATTTGATCAAATGACATTGAAACAAATAAATCACATTTATAGTTCTTTATTTTTGAGATGAATTCATCTGAATTTACATTATTATGTTCTAAATAATCGATATTGTATTGCTTAGCAAAATTTTTAAAAATTTGATCTTTTGTTTTATATCGTCCACATATAAAAGATATTGATATATCTGAGTTATTAATTAATTTAATAAATGCTTGATGACCCCAAGGTCCATCAGCAAAATAACCAATGTTAAATTTCATTTAAACTTACATTTTTCCGTCAAGATACCTGTTGATATCAAAATATTTGAAATCAGGTATAATTTTAAAAAATTCATTTACTATCGAATTTTTATCCCATGTTATATTAGATTTAATTTTTTTAATTGATTTTTCAAAATTATCCAATTTGGCTTCATCAAAATATAAATTATTTTTTATAATACCCAAGTTTGCAAATTTATCCATATCAAGTATTTCATTAGTTGTATAAAATTCTTCAATAGTTTTTTCACCAGTAGTATCGCTTGCAGAAAAAAAACAAGGCCATTTATTTTGCTTAGGTAAGGTCTTTACTAATTCCCTTGCTTCATCCTCAGAGTCACAAATATATGCCTCATAACCTCTCAATTTTAAAAATTTAATTGCTAAATTCGAAAACGATAAAAGATTCTTCTCTTTAGCAAGTTTAGGAAAAAAAATATCTCTATTTTCTCCAAAAATGCTACTCATCATACACAGCTCACCACTTTCTTGAGGAGTTAAAAAATATCTTTTTATGTCATTAGGTGCTGCTATTGGTTGCCTCTTTTCTATTCGCTTATTGAAACCATATAACAAAGATCCATCACTAAAAGCAACATTAGCAAATCTTGCAGTAGATATATTAATATTAGCTGATCTACGCATTAAAAACATTTCCATTATACTTTTACTTGCACCCATCATATTGACTGGATTAGTTGCTTTATCTGTACTCACACAAAAATATTTTTTTACATTATTTTCAATAGATTGTTTAATTGTTTTGTCGATATTAAAGATATTTACATCTATCATTCTCATTAACGTAAATGGATCTTCCTCACTCCTAACGTGCTTGAGTGCAGAAAGATTTAATACATAATCAAAATTTTTCTCTGAGTTAATAAAGGCATCATATTCAACTGAACCAATATCTAATGCAAAAGTTTTGAAGTTACCTTTTATATAACCTAACGAGCTTCTAATATCTCTTACTAATTCTGTAAGATTATTTTCATTAATATCTACTATGTAAAGCTTCTTTGGCTTTCTTTTATAAATTTCTTTTGTTACCGCTTGTCCAATAGATCCTGCTCCACCTAAAACTAAAAAACTTGATGAAGACACTTTATCTTTAAGCTCATCCTCTGAAGCTTTAACATCTACATCAAATAATTCATGAGATCTTCCAATTAAATTTAAAGTTTCATTCATATCATTTTTTACAATTTGCTATTAATAAAGCAATAGTGTTTTAAATAGGGCAAATTTGAAATACTAAAGCTCAGTTACGTACCAAAAAAATAAAAAAACTATACAAATCTTTAATAATTTAACTTACCCCTATTAATTAATTTCAAAAAGTCAGTGAGAAATTTTTTTCATTTTTTAAAAAAATTTTTCCATCTTTTTTAAACTTTTAAAAATCATTTCTGATGTATGTTTGCTATCTGCGCATAAAAAGCTTTTAAATTTATCTTTTTGAATAAGCTTATTAAAATTGTCGATTGTAGAATAATTCAGCTTATTCATTATTAATTTTTTTTAGTTGTGTTACAATTAGTAATTAATTCAAAAATTGATATAATTAATAGTTAATATAAAGAAATTACTCAATTTTTAAATTATGAAAAGAAAAAATAATTTTATTAAACACTAAATGTATGTTTAAGATTGGAATAATAGATAAAATGAATAATAAAGGCATTGATTTGCTTAAATCAAACAAAGGTTTCAGTGTAGATCTTATTACTGATTTATCGAGAGAAAATCTTTTA
>MDTB01010709.1_pt1 | contig 11002 bp, 12 predicted proteins | sample 811161 | NCBI WGS metagenome assembly MDTB01 (sample SAMN05326650, study PRJNA326480) | marine metagenome | isolation source: seawater | place: Mediterranean Sea | collected 2009 | reverse complement strand
GCAAAAAAACCACATAAATTGATTATTTTAAAAGGTCAAAATGCACAAGATGAGGCAATTAAAGCTTTCAAAAGCTATAAATACACTTATAAACTAAAAACTAGTATGACTAATGAGAAGTCTAAAATACTTATAGCAGATATTTTTTAATGACTACTATTATTTCAGTAATCAATCAAAAAGGTGGAGTCGGAAAAACTACTACGGTTATAAATCTTGCTGCTTCACTGTCCATAATGGGTCAATGTAATCTTGTTATAGATCTTGACCCTCAAGGTAACGCTACAACAGGATTTGGAAAAAACAATAACGACGAAGATAAAAATGTTTACAATCTTTTAATTAAAAAGATAGATTTAAAAGAAGCTGTTCAAGAAACTAACATTAAAAATTTAGACATTATAGGATCGCACGTAAATTTATCTGGCCTAGAAGTAGAGACAGCTAGCGATGCTAAAAGAGCTTTCGTTTTGAAAGAAATATTGTCAGCTGAAAAGCATACTGCTCTAGAAAAATACGATAATATTTTCATTGATTGTCCTCCGTCTTTAAGTCTTCTTACAATAATGTCACTAGTCGCTTCTGACGAGTTATTGGTTCCACTCCAAACTGAATTTTTTGCCCTCGAGGGAATTACTCAACTGGTAAAAACAATTGATAGGATCAAAGAAAATCTCAACCCAGTTCTTACCATTAGAGGTATACTTCTAACAATGTTTGATAAGAGAAATAAACTTTCGTCTGAGGTTGATAGAGAAGCAAGAAATTATTTTAAGGAAAAAGTATATCAAACAGTCATACAAAGAAATGTAAGATTATCAGAAGCACCATCTCATGGTATGCCTTGTGTGGTTTATGATAAAAATTGTGTTGGAAGTAAATCTTATTTTAAACTAGCTGAAGAATTTACAAAAAAAAATAACATTGAGAGTGCAGCATGAGCCCTATTAGGAAAAAAGGTTTAGGTCGAGGTTTATCAGCTTTATTTGGTGATGAAACGCAAAAAACACCAGCTAAAGATGGTGAAATTAATAGAGTTGCCTTAAGCGACCTTATTAGAAATCCTTATCAACCAAGGGAAGCTTTTAACGAAGCTAAGCTAGAGGAATTAACTAACTCAATTAAAAAGAATGGCATTATTCAGCCAATTGCTGTCAGACCGCACAAATCTGAAGCTGGGAAATACGAGATAGTTGCAGGTGAAAGAAGATGGTTAGCTGCTCAAAAAGCTGGACTGCATAATATTCCGGTAACGGTTTTGAATTTAAGCGATGTAGAGTCTTTAGAGGTTGCAATAGTTGAGAATATACAAAGGGATGACCTGAATCCGGTAGAAGAGGCGAGAGGATATAAAAGATTATCAGAAGAATTCGATTACGATCATGAACATATTTCTAAACTAATGTCAAAGAGCAGAAGTCATGTAAGCAACACTTTAAGATTATTATCTTTGCCTGAGGATGTAATAAGCATGCTTGAAGAAGGCACTTTAACATCGGGTCAGGCTAGACCTTTAATCGGGTTGATTAATTCATCTGAAATTGCTGAGGAAATTGTTTCAAAAAATTATAGCGCTAGGAAAGTTGAGTATTTAGTAAAATCAAAGAAGGAAAATAAATTTAAATACAAAACTCGCGATGCTGATGTTTTAAAGGCCCAGGAACGAATTGAAAAAATTCTTGGTTTGAAAGTAAATATTGTAAATAAGAAAAACAATTCAGGTAAGATTACTATTGAATATAAAAATTTAGAGCAATTTGAGCTTATATCAGATTTGCTTACGAAGAATTAGCTAAGCAACATATATCCACTAATAACTTCTTTATTAATAAGCTATGTGTAATTTGAGAATTAGATTTTATCTTAAATTCTATCTTATATGTTTGACCTAACATTTTTTTGAGTTTATTTTGGTCCCACTTCCGTGCTTGAAGATTAAAGATTGTTTTATCCTTCCAAAAGATCGGTGGTTTGATTTTATTTATAGCATCGTCTACGTTATTGTCTTTTGCGATTTTAACAATTTCCAAAAGTTTCATTAATCTTTGATTTATTACATTTAGATAGAAAATATTCCTTTCTTTTTCTAAAATTGTGTTACTTATTAATCTATTAGTTTTAATTTTGTCACCTATTAGTGCCTGGTCTTTTAACAAGTCAAAATTATTATTTTCTTTTAAGTTTAAAAGAACTTCTAGTTTATTTGTATCTATAATTTTGTTTTCAAAAAAAATAGCTACCTTGTTGAGTTCATTATTTAATTTGGATCTATCAAGCCCACAATTTTCCATGATCATATTTAGATTTTGGCTAGATAACCCTTTATATCCATTAAGTTTATTTAATATGATATTCTTTAAAGAAATTTCGTTATCAGCGTAGCATGCTACCACCCCAAGTGTTCTTGATTTTTCAAAATAATTTCTTAACTTAGATCTTTTATCTAATATTTCTGAAAATAAAAAAATATTTGGATTATTTTCTTTTTTTTCAATTTCCATAATCAATTCTAAGATTTTATCATTTGCTTGATTTATAAAAAAAATTTTTTTATCTTCAAATAATGATTTGTTAAAAAGTTCGTTAAAAAAGTTATTTTCGTTGGCAAATATATCTTCTTGATTAAAATTTTTGATTAAAGTTTTTTTGCAAACATTTTTTATTTTGATCTTCAGATCATTTTTGAGGCCTAAATTTTCTCCATAAAAAAGGTTAATATTATTTTTTAAAGTATTTATGTCCTGTTCTAGTTGGTAAGATTTATAAATCATTTATTCGAGATATTAATCCATTTAAAATATCGTTAGTCATTTGATTTACTAATGTTTTTTCAACTCTTTTTTGGTTATCCAAAGTCAAAGTATTTCTCGCACCTACATAATAATCTCCTGTTTTTAATACAGCAAAATTAATTTCTTGCTCGTTGTTTTGTAAAATTGCTTTTACGTTGGTTGAAAGAATAATCCTATAAGATGATATTTCATTTTTGCTATTTTTATCCTTTATTTCTCTATTTTTGGATGTGTCGATATATAATTTAATTGAATAAGGTAAATTTGTTTTTGAGTAAACTAAAAGATTATTTTTTATTCGGTAATTAATTTTCTGATCACCAGTTGTTTTTATTTCTTTTATTGAAAATTTAATCAAATCTTGCTTATTCACTACTTGGAATCCACAATTAGTTAAAAAAACTAATAATAATATATTGAAAAAAATTTTAGATTTCATTTTAAGCTACTATGTAATTTATAATTTTGTTTTTTACAAAAATAGTTTTTGTAATCTTTTTTCCCTCTAGATATTTTTTAGCTTGTGATTTTTTTTTTATTTGTTTAGTAATTTCCTCTTTCTCTGCGTCTAATTTAATCTCAAAAACATCTCTTGTCCTACCGTTGATTTGAACAGCAATCTTAATTTCTTTTAATTTACCACTTTTTATCTCAGGCCAAAAATCAGTTGTTTTACAATTTAATTTCTCAAGACATTCATTTGAAATATGAGGTGTAAAAGGCATCATTATTTTCATAAATTTAATAAAGTTCTCCTTTAAGATATTATTTTTTATTTCTTTTTCCATGTAATTTTTGAAAAGATTATACACTTCGTAAAAATGTGCGATGGATACGTTAAATCTAAAATTTTTTAAAGTGTTATCAATTTTACTGAGATAATTGTTTATTTCTAAATTAAACTTTTTTTCTATTTTTGTGTCTGTTTTCATATCTTTTCTATTTAAAATTGATTGATTTAAATTCCAAATTTTTTGTAAAAATTTATTTGCTGAAGCTACGCCCACATCTGACCATTGAACGTCCTTTTCTGGGGGGCTATCAGACAAAATAAACCATCTTACTGCATCTGCACCATATTGATTTATCATTGTTTCAGGATCAACAGTATTTTTTTTTGATTTAGACATGGACTCAGGTGGCCCAACTTGAACTTTGCTTTTATCAGACTTTTTAATATAAACTTTGTCATCAATTTTTTCAACTTCATTTGGATAAAGCCAATCACCAGAGCCGTCTTTATAAGACTCGTGACAAACCATTCCTTGAGTAAATAGGTTTTTAAATGGTTCAGAAAAGCTCAAATTTTTAAACTTTTTAATACCTTTTATAAAAAAACGCGAATACAACAAATGAAGTATTGCATGCTCTACTCCCCCAATGTATTGATCGACAGGCATCCAATATTTAGCTTCATCTTCACTAAAAGGAAATTTTTTGTTTTCGGGCGAACAAAATCTTAAAAAATACCATGAGGAGTCAACAAATGTATCTAATGTATCTGTTTCTCTAATCGCTTTTTTCCCAGATGATTTTTGAATAGTATTTTTCCAATTTGGATGATTTTCCAATGGATTTCCTGTTGAGTCCAAATCAACATCTTCAGGTAATTCAATAGGAAGCTCATTTTTTTCAACTGGCACAACACTTCCATCCTCTAAATAAATCATGGGAATGGGACAGCCCCAATATCTCTGTCTTGATATTCCCCAGTCTTTTAAACGATATAATGTTTTCTTTTCTCCAAGTTTTCTTTTCTCAATCTCAGTAATAATCTTTTCCTTAGCAGACGATATATCTAATCCGTTTAAAAATTCAGAATTAATTATTTTACCATCACCAATAAAAGCTTCATTTAAATTTGTATCTTTAGAACCATCCGAAACAACCTTCAAAATTTCTAAATTATATTTTTTTGCGAATTCAAAATCTCTTTTATCATGCGCGGGACATCCAAATACAGCTCCTGTTCCATAATCCATTAGAACAAAATTGGCAAAGTAAATTGGTAATTTTTTCTCTTTAATAAATGGGTGTTTAACAAAAAAATTAGTCTTAAAACCTAATTTTTCAGCGTTTGCCAATGCTTCTTCGGTTGTACCTGTTTTGTTGCACGAATTTTTGAATTTAGAAAATTCATTGTCTTTTACAAAAAATTTGTTGAGAGGATGATCTACAGATAATGCTAAAAAACTGGCACCAAAAATTGTATCTGGTCTTGTAGTAAATACTTTTATCTTTTGATCATTATTTTCAATTTCGAAATTTATTTCACATCCAAAAGATTTACCAATCCAATTTTTTTGCATCAATTTAACTTTTTCTGGCCACCCTTTTAGCGCTTCTAGATCATTTAAAAGCTCATCTGCAAATTTTGTAATATTAAAAAACCATTGAGAAAGTTTTTTTCTTTCGACTAGGGCATTGGATCTCCATCCCCTGCCATTTACCACTTGTTCGTTAGCTAAAACAGTTTTCTCAGCAGGATCCCAGTTTACATATGTTTCTTTTCTTGAGACAAGTCCTTGATTATAAAAATCTATGAACAACTCTTGTTGATGTTTGTAATAATCTTTATCGCAAGTAGAAATTTCCTTCTTCCAATCAATTGAAAGCCCAAGCAATTTTAGCTGGTCACGCATAGTAATTATATTTTTTTCGGTCCATTTTTTCGGGTGAAGTTTATTTAATTTGGAGGCATTTTCTGCGGGTAGGCCAAATGCATCCCATCCCATTGGGTGCAAAACATTAAAACCATTTAAGAATCTGTACCTAGCAACTACGTCTCCAATTGTATAATTTCTTACATGTCCCATATGTATCTTCCCAGATGGATAAGGAAACATCTCAAGGCAATAGAATTTTTTTTTTGAATTTTTATTATTAAGTTTTTTATTTAAAAGTTTTTTTCGCCATTTATTTTCAATGGTTACAAAATTATAACGCTCCATAACCTATTTTTTTTTTTTTGATTGCTTTTCCATTAAAGCTGCTTTTTTTAAAATAACAGATAAAATCTCTTTTTTAATTACAGAGTTTTCTGGAGCAAGGTTGATCACACAATTATTAGAAGATTTACAATTTTTCTTATGAACTATAACCTTTATACTATCGGATCTAATTTCATTGGATAGAAATCTTACAGTAATTTTTATAGAATCATTTTGACTATTACTTTCTGAATACCAATCTGTTATTATCATACCGCCAGAATAATCAACTGTATTCAATGGCATAAAATCTAGTACCTCCAAGGAGGCTCTCCACATAGGGTTAGATGTGCTGAACTCATAATTAGTGTTTCTATTTCTGTTAACAACAGCACCTAATCCTACTCCTCTACCTTCATCAATATTTTGTCTTCTTTTTTCTTCAGCAGTTAGGGGTCTATTAGGGTCCATGTCCTTATTTTTAAATTTAGAGCAGCTGCTAAATGTAAAAAAAAGCAGGAAAATTATTAAAATATTGGTGATTAAATTTGGTTTAACTTTAAATTTCATTTGTTTAACAAGACTTATTTACTATTAAAAATCCTTATAAAACACCAAAAAAACCAAAACATTTGAATATAGTGTTGTATTTTTAACACACTATACGAAAATTAAGCATAATCAAGAAGAAATTCCTCAAAAAATTAGCTGTAGCAAGTAAATTAACCTCGTAATTGTTTATACAATTATTATTTTTTAAAAAATAACACAAGGAAAACAAATGAAAAATATAACTAAACTATTAGCAGTTTTAGTTTCATCTATCGTTCTTGTAGGAAACGCTGTAGCTGGTGAAATGTCAGTAACTGGTTCAGCTAAAGCTTCTTTCAGATCTGGTGGTGAAGATTTAAACTCTGGTAAAGCAATTGGTGTAGCTAACGAATTAACAGTAAGCGCATCAGGCGAAATGGATAATGGCTTCACATGGAAATACGCAGTAGATCTTGATGAAGCAAGCACATTGAACGATGACTCACAATTAACTATCGGTACGCCGTATGGTACAATTGGTTTCTACGCTTCAGAGGGTGGATTATCAACTGAGTATTCAAACTTATCTGGTGCAATGGGTGCAGGTTCTGATTATGCAAATATTTCAGGTTCTACTATTGACAGAGAAGGATACGATGTAGCTGATTACGCAAACATTCAGTACCACACTCCAGCTGATCTATTACCTTTTGGTATAGCAGCTAAAGTTGGTTACGCTCCAAATATAGCAGACACTGGAAAAGGTGCTTCTTACAAAGCAGCTGGTTCAATTAACACTGCTGCATTAGGAAGAGCTGTAGAACAACTACAAATTTCTGCTGCACCGATTGATGGTTTATCAATCAAAGGTGACGTAGCAAGAACTACAGGTCAAGAAGGAAACGTAACAACAGCTGACGAAGGTGTATCTGCAAACTTAGGTGCAAAATATACAATGGGTCAGTTTACAGTTGGTTACTACCAAGGTGGTTACAATGATGCAACATCAACAGCTGAAACAGTAATCTATGAAAAAGATGGTTACTCAGTTCAATTTGATGTTAATGAAAGTTTATCAATATCTTACGGAGAAGAAGATCTTGAACAGCAAACTAGAGCAAAAGTTGCTGATACAGCAACAGCTGGTACAAAAACTAGTGTAACTAACAATATAGAATCTCTACAATTAGCATACACAACTGGTGGAATGACGGTTGGTATTACAAGAGTAGAAGAGTCAAAAATTGACTTCGGTACAGCTTCAGATGAAAATACTATTTTATCAGTAGCGGTATCATTCTAAGTAGTTAAATAAATTTAAAAAAGCCGGTTAATTATATTAGCCGGCTTTTTTTTTATCTCAGATAATAAAGCAAAACCTTCACTATTTACATTATTCAAATTATTTAAATTAGTTATTGATATTCCTCCAAGGGGTATCAAATTCCTATTAGCCTGCAGATAGTTGTTAAATTTAATTATTCCAAGATATGGGGCTGCTATATCGTAACTGACTGAGAAAAGTTTTGAAAATAATATAATATTACAACCTTGTTTTTTTTTTAAGAATATTTCTCTTAAATTGTGAGCTGACCCGATAAAGCTAAAATTTGATCTTTTAAGTGATAGTAATTTAAGACTTTTGTTATAAGAGGATATATAGACTCCATCTGCATTTAACAATACAGCCAGTTTAGTATTATTAGCTACGTAAAATTTGACTGATCTTATCTTACAAAATCTTCTGAAGTTTAATAAATCAGTTATATTTTCTAAATTATTTTTATTTCTGTAGATTATAGAAAACTTATTTCGTTTTTTTATGTTTTTTAAATCTATATCTTTTATACTTTCAATTATTAAAAAATATTTATTTTTACGTATAAACATATGAGCATAATAGTTGAAAGATTTAACAAAATAAAATCCAATATTGTCTCTTTAAAGACAATAAAGCCAGTAAACATAATTGCTGTAAGTAAAACTTTTCCTTTAGAACATATATATCCGTTAATAGAGTATGGACATATTCATTATGGAGAAAACAAGGTTCAAGAAGCTTCAGCAAAGTGGGCAGAACAAAAAAAAAATAATCAAAACTTGAAACTACATATGATTGGTAAACTACAAAGTAATAAAGCCAAAGACGCGGTTAAAATTTTTGACTATATCCACTCACTTGATAGTCAGAAATTGGCTGATGCTTTAGCCAAACATCAGACAAATTTAAATAAAGAAATTGAGTATTTTATTCAAGTTAATATTGGAAATGAAATTCAAAAATCAGGAATACCGGTCAGCGAATTGGATTCCTTCTATAATTATTGCGTTAATGAAATTAATCTTAAGATCATAGGTCTTATGGTAATACCTCCAAACGACAATAACTCAACTAAATATTTTAAATCTTTAAACGAATTAAAAAAATCACTCGCTCTTGAAAATTTAAGTATGGGTATGTCGTCAGATTATATAGATGCAATTAAGCATGGAGCAACGTTTGTAAGAATAGGAAGTTCTATTTTTGGGGCTCGATCTTAACTTTAGTATTAATTTTTATTTCTTTGAGAATTTTTAATAGGTCTGACTTTTTAACAGCTATACAACCTTGCGTTTTTTTATAATTTTTTTTTGCAACATGAATGAATATGGCACTACCTTTGTTTTTTTTAACAGGATACATATTATAGTTTAATACTAAAATAATATCGTAAATGTTTTCTTTTTTAAAAAGCTGTTCATAGTTATAACTATAAGGTAAATTTATTAGCTTATTATATCTTTTAGATTTTGGATCATCACACCAACCCATATTTTTTTTAATTACAACTTTTCTCAATTTTGATTGAATCTTTTTAATACGATCTTTTCTATATAAAATATATTTAATTTTATATTGACCAATAGGAGTTATAAAATCACCTTCTTTTTTTTTTAAGCCAATTCCCCTTTTACCTACAGCACATTTTACTTTATATTGATTGTAAATAAGATATTCCTTATTTATTAAAATATGCATAAGCTAAATGTTCTAATTATTGGACCCTCTTCATTTATATATACACTAGATGAACTAAAACCTTTTTTAAAGTTTAATCCTTTATTTGACAATATAAACAACAAGCACGATGTCATTTTAATTCACAAGGAAGCATTAAAAGATGAAAATAAAAAAAATTTTATTGAAAAATCTACTACTAATAAAATCTATGCTTCCGATAAAAAAGATTTTTTAATTAATTATGATGCTTATTTAGAACTTCCAACTAATTTAAAAGAAATTAATGCTACTATCGAAAATATAGCTGCAAAATCAAAATTTATTAAAAATTCATCAATTGAAATAAAAGATTACATATTAAATAAGAACGAAAAAAAATTGTATAAACAAAATGATTTTATAATTCTGACAGAAAAAGAAATTCAACTTCTTGAATTATTTTTAGATAAAAAAAAGCCAATTTCAAAGGATAATATTTTGTTTTCTGTTTGGAATTATTCTGCTGACGCAGATACTCACACTGTTGAAACTCATATTTATAGATTAAGAAAAAAAATTTATGATAAATTTATGGATCAGAAATTTATTCTTAATAATAAAATAGGTTATTATTTGTGAAAAAAAGAAATAAAATTGCAAAAGATCTTTTTACCAACAAATATAGAAGAAGAGTTGTGAAGCCAAAAAAGGGTAAAGGCAGTTTTAAAAGAAAGAAAAATTAATTAAGTCTTGCCCCAATTATTTGAATTACCTTAGACGACATTTCTGTTCCAATATCTAAACTTTCTTTAGTAGATCTTTTATTAACTAATCCATGTAAAAAACCGCCAGCAAACAAATCACCAGCTCCTGTCAAATCTTTAATTTTAAGATTATTTTTTGCAGAGCACTCCACAACTTCGCCTTTATTTACTGCTATAGCTCCTTTTTCTCCACGAGTTATAACAATCAACTTATTAACCTTTTTCGCAAAATTGATTACATCTTCGAAATTCTTTGTGTTTATTAAAGACATAATTTCTTGTTCGTTCGCAAATGTAATATCTAATTTATTTTTAACTAATTCTAAAAAATGAGGTTTATGTCTTTCTACACAAAATAAGTCTGATAATGACATTGCAACTTTATTAGAGTTATCTATTGCTTTTTCAAACGCTTTTCTTGGCTCACCTTCATCCCAAAGATACCCCTCTAAAAACGAAATTTCACTTTTTTTAACTGCATTTGTATCAATATCTTGTTCACTTATCTTTCCTGCAGTTCCCAGAAAAGTTATCATAGTCCTCTCTGAATCTGGTGTAATTAATATTAAACAAGTTCCAGTTGGTATCATTTCCTTTTTTTTTGAATAAAAGAAGTCAACATTTTCTTTTTTTAAACCTTCTTCATATTTATTCCCTAATTGGTCATCACTCACTTTTCCAATAAAACCAACTTTATTACCAAGCTGAGAAAGTCCTACAATTGAATTTGCTACTGAACCTCCAGAAACAGTTTCTTCTATTTTAAGTGTTGATAATAGTTTTTTAAATTCAGACTTATCTACAAGCTTCATCGTGCTTTTTGTAAGATTATTTTCTTTTATAAATTTGTCATCAACTTTACAAATGACGTCAACGATGGCGTTGCCTATTCCTAATATTTTCATCTATGCTTTTTTGGTTTTAATTGGTTTTTTTCTATTTGGATAACAGCTTTTACAAATTTTACAAGTTATTCCAAAACAATCTCTTGCTTTACAATATTCT
>MDTB01229860.1_pt1 | contig 11003 bp, 8 predicted proteins | sample 811161 | NCBI WGS metagenome assembly MDTB01 (sample SAMN05326650, study PRJNA326480) | marine metagenome | isolation source: seawater | place: Mediterranean Sea | collected 2009 | reverse complement strand
CTTTAATTTATATTCATAATCATCTTTAGAGATAACTAGATCTTTATCTACAACCTTAAGACCTGAAATATTTTTCCAACTTGTTCCATCTATTGGAATATACTTATCGAAAAATTCTCGCATATATTTAATTACTTCTTGACCTCTGAGAGGGTCGTACCTTTCACTTCCACCTTCATCTGACTCTATAATGTTCGTACCATACAAACTATCGTATAAACTTACCCATCTTGCATTAGCAGCATTAAGTGTATATCTAGCATTCATAATTGGAACCACTAATTGTGGACCAGCAATTTGAGATATTTCATCGTCAACATTTGCTGTCTGAATATTAAAATCTGGTCCCTCATTTTGTAAATAACCAATTTTGTTTAAAAATATTTTATACTCTTCAATATCAAACTTATTTCCTCTATTTTGAATGTGCCAATCATCAATTTTTTTTTGTAAATCGTCCCTAATTTTGATTAATTCCTTATTTTTCGGTGCTAATTCATGAACTGCTTTATCAAATCCAAACCAAAAATCAGTAGGAGAAATGTTGATGTCAGTTAATAATTTATCATTAATGAAAGAAAGTAATTTTTCTGAAACTTTTAAATTATTAATACTTAGGTATTTTGACATAACACTTTTTAAAACTCCAATAAAATTAAGTCAAATAATTAATAGAAGCATTGACATTTTGTTGTCATTTTTCATACTTATGTAATAAGTAATTTCATATGAAAAATTACTTAAATTTTGAGACGGATATTAAAAACTTAGAGAATGAGATTGATAATCTCAAAGACCCTTACAATCAAAGTGGAATTTCAGAGGTAGATACTAAAAAAATTAGTAAAACACAGAAAGAGTTAGATGAAAAATTAAAATTAATTTATTCTAATTTAGACCCTTGGCAAACAACACTTGTTGCAAGACATGAGGACAGACCAAAATCAAAATTTTTTATTGATAACTTATTTGAAGATTTTATTTCCTTATCTGGAGATAGACATTATGGCGAAGATAAATCAGTGCTAACAGGTTTTGCTAAATTTAATGGTCAGTCAGTACTAGTTATTGGTCAAGAAAAAGGTGATGACTTAAATAGTAGAATTGAAAGAAACTTTGGAATGATGAGACCTGAGGGCTATAGAAAATCTATTAGATTAATGGAGTTAGCTAATAAGTTTAATATTCCTATAATTTCTTTTATAGATACACCTGGTGCTTATCCAGGCGTCGGAGCAGAAGAAAGAGGACAGGCTGAAGCAATTGCAAAATCAATTGAATGTTGTATGAAATTAAATGTTCCAACCTTGTCTGTTATTATTGGTGAAGGGGGTTCAGGTGGAGCTATTGCTTTGGCATCATCAAATAAAGTTTTAATGTTGGAGCATGCTATATATTCAGTAATTTCTCCAGAGGGCTGCGCTACAATTTTGTGGAGAGATCCAAAAAGAATGCTTGATGCGGCAAAAGCGATGAAACTTTCATCAAAAGACTTATTAGAATTGCAAATTATAGATGAGGTTATTGAAGAACCTCTTGGTGGTGCTCATAGAGATAAAAATTTAATTTTACAAAACCTTAAAAATTCAATTTCTAAAAATTTAGAGTATTTTGATAAAATGTCAGCCCAAGAAATTTTTGAAGATAGAAAAAACAAATTTTTAAAAATTGGTAGAACAAAAGGTTTTATGAATAATTCTTCAGACTTAAGTTCTTTAAAAATTAAAAATAATAATTTTGAGGAAATTTTTAAAAATAAAAAAGTTTTGTCCTCTATAATTGGAATTTCTTTGTTAGCAATTATTTTATTGATAACTTTTTTATAATGACCCACAACATCGTTTGTATTTCTTTCCTGAACCACAAAAACAAGGCTCATTTCTGCTCATTTTTTTTCCAATATATTTGGGATCAATTTTTTGAGGTTTAATTTCTTCTTTTTTTTCAACAGGTGTCTTAACTATTCTCAAATTCATCAATATCATTATAAAATCTAATTTTAATTTATTTAATAAATTTTCAAATAAATCAAATGCCTCTTTCTTATATTCGATAAGAGGGTCTCTTTGACCATAAGATCTTAATCCAATAACTTGCCTTAATTGTTCCAAGTACTGAATATGTGATTTCCAATTCATATCTATAGATTGTAGAAAAATCCTTTTTTCGATCTCTTTTGACTGATTTTCCCCTAAAATTTTTATTCTTTCATTTCTAGAATTTTTGAATTTTTTAATTATTTCCTCTTTAAAAGATACTTCATTAGATGTGAGTAAAATTTTAAATTCTTTTTCATCTAAATTTTTGCCAAGAATTGATTTAAGTTTGTTATCAAAGTTATTATTTTTAGGATTCGATAATTTTTGTTTTTTTAATTCAATTAAATTTTCAATTATTTCATTTAAAAAATCACTTGAATATTCAAAAATTTGATCACTATTCATAGCGTCTTTTCTTTGTGAAAATATTACATGTCTTTGATCGTTAAGAACATTATCAAATTTAATTAATGTTTTTCTAATATCAAAGTTTCTTGCTTCAACTTTTTGTTGAGCTCTTTCTAGTGCTTTATTAATCCACGGATGGTCAATACTTTCCCCATCTTTAAGTCCAAGTTTTTGCAAGATATTATTCATTGACTCAGAACCGAAAATTCTCATTAAGTCATCTTCTAAACTAACATAAAAAATAGAATTTCCTTCATCACCTTGGCGTCCAGATCTTCCTCTCGCTTGATTGTCAACTCTTCTAGACTCCATTCTCTCAGTACCAATTACAAATAATCCACCAATAGATTTAATTTTTTTCTTGTTATCATTTAAATCATTTTCAGGCATCGAACCTTTTTTTCCACCCAATTGGATATCTACACCTCTTCCAGAAATACTAGTGGTTATAATTACTGAATTTTTTTTACCTGCATTTGATATGATTTCAGCTTCATTCTCGTGGTTCTTAGCATTCAAAACTACATGCTTGATATTATTTTCAGTTAATAATTTAGAATAAATTTCTGACTTATTTATACTAGATGAAAATATCAAAAGTGGCTGACCAGTTTTATGACATTCTTTAATCTTATTAATTATTGCAAAATTTTTTTCTTTTTCTGTTCTGAATATTTGATCATTAAAATCTTTTCTAATCATCTTTTTGTTGGTTGGAATAATGACTACTTTTAAATTATAAATTTCAAAGAACTCTTCAGCTTCGGTAGCAGCTGTACCTGTACAACCTGAAATTTTTTCATATAATTTAAAATAATTTTGATAAGTGATAGATGCTAAAGTATGGTTTTCTGCTTGAACTTCTATTTTTTCTTTTGCTTCTAAGGCCTGGTGAAGACCATCTCCAAAACGTCTGCCTTCAAGAATTCTTCCAGTAAGTTCATCTATAATTTTTAAATTATTATCTTTAACAATATAATCTTTACCTTTTTCAAATAAATAATTAGCTCTCAGAGCTTGATTTACATGATGTACCAGCTCAAGATTTTCTGGATCATAAAAATTATTATTTTTAAGAATTCCAGCATTTGAAAAAATTTTTTCTACACTGTTTATACCTTCATTAGTTAAAAGAATGTTTTTATCTTTTTCATCAATCTCAAAATCATTATTATTTAAAAGTTTTACTAATTTATCAATAGCATAGTATTGATTTGTTTTATCTTCAGCTGCGCCAGAAATAACCAAAGGTGTTCTAGCTTCATCAATCAAACAAGAATCTATCTCATCTACAATAGAAAAAAAATGATCTCTTTGAACCATATCTTCTTGTGAGAATTTCATATTATCTTTAAGATAATCAAATCCCAATTCACTGTTCGTTGCGTAAGTAATATCGCAATTATAATTTTTTCTTCTTTCATAATCATTTTGATTATTATTTATAAAACCCGAAGAAAGTCCTAAAAAATTATATATCTGACCCATTTCTTGAGAATCTCTTTTTGCCAAGTAATCATTAACAGTAACAATATGAACACCTTTCTCTTGAAGTGCATTAAGATAAGCAGCCAATGTTATTGTAAGTGTTTTTCCCTCACCAGTTCTCATTTCAGCAATTTTTGACTCATGAAGAACTACTCCACCAATAATTTGAACATCAAAATGACGCTCGTTTCGAACTCTACGAGAAGCTTCTCTTACCAGTGCAAAAGCTTCAGGTAAAATATCATTTATATTATTCCCCCTATTTAACATTTGTTTGAATTCAGTGGTTTTTTTAGGAAAGTCAGAGTCTTTAAGAAGTTTTAGCTTTTCTTCAAGTGAATTAATTTTCTTAACAATTTTAGCTATTCTATCGAGCTCTTTTTGGTTGCTAGATCTAATAAATTTTGTAATGAATTTAAGTGGATTTAGCATGAGTTTTTGATTTATTATTTACTTATATCCTTTAATATAATTATTAAATAATTATTTTAAATACTATGAGTATCGATTTTAGTAATTTTTTATCAACGAGAAGAAAAAATACCAAATTGGGTGAATTTCAGGATCTTGATCATATAGATGGATTATCTATTTCAACAATTAGTGCCAATTTATATAATAATAAAAGAGACGACTTGGTGATGTTTTACTTTAGAGAAGGAGTAAATTTTGCTTCATTATATACACAATCAAAAATAATTTCCGAAAATATTAAGTGGAACTTAAATCAAAAATCTAAAAAAATTTTTTCATTGGTTGTAAATACTAGAAATGCTAACTGTTTTACGGGTAAACAAGGCTATAAAAGTATAGAGAGAATAGCTGAAAATATTTCTCAAAAACTATCAATAAAACAAACAGAAGATGAAGATCACCCCAAAAAAATAAAATCCAAAGAAATAATCTTTGGATCCACAGGGACTATTGGAGAGGTTTTCCCAGAAGAGAAAATTAAAGACAAAATTCCAGAATTGATTGATAAAATTAAGTATACACAAAACAAATATATATGGATGAAGGCAGCACTTGGCATTATGACCACAGATACGCAACCTAAAATGACAATGGAAAAATGTTCAATCGGAAATTCTGAAATAAAAATTTTTGGAATAGCCAAAGGATCGGGAATGATACAACCAAATATGGCAACGACTTTAGGATATATTTTTACTGACGCCAATCTTCCGAACGATATTCTTAAAAAACTTCTTAAAAAAAATATAACTCATTCATTTAACGCAATAAGTTGTGATGGTGATACTAGTACTAATGATATGGTATCTATTTTTGCAACATGTAAAGCAAAACACCAACAAATTAAGAATATAAATGATGAAAAATTAAAAAATTTTGATGAAGCTCTTGGAAAAGTTTTATTAAATTTGGCAATAAGAGTAGTAGCTGATGGAGAAGGTGCCTCTAAATTTATTAAAGTTAGTGTGAAAAAATGTAAGACAGAATATGATGCAAGAAAGATTGCTTTTTCTGTATCTAATTCTCCTTTAGTAAAAACTGCTATTGCAGGAGAAGATCCCAATTGGGGCAGAATTATAATGGCAATCGGAAAAGCTGGTGTCGAAATAAATTTAGATAAGCTTTCAATCAGATTTGGAAATTTTTTGATAATTCAAAATGGTAAGTTATATTCTAATTATGATGAGTCAGAAGTAGCTGAATATATGAGAAATCAAAATATTGAAATAGATATTGATATCTCAAGTGGATCAAAAAATTTTACTGCTTATACAATGGACTTTACAAAAAAATATATTGAAATTAATGCAGACTATAGAAGTTAAGAAAACTTGAATATTTTGAATAAATAATTACATATTTTAAATGATAAAATATAAATTAATTTGTAAAAATTGTAATTTAATTTTTGACAGTTGGTTTGCTTCTTCGATTGAGTACGAAAAATTACATAAGAAAAATTTTTTAAGTTGTCATAATTGTGATTCAAAAAATATTACAAAAACTTTAATGGCACCCAGAGTAAATAACAAAAAAAAAAGAAATTCATATAATGACGAAATAAAAAAAACAAAAAAAATTTATCATAAGGTAAAAGAGTTTCAAAAATTTATTAAAGATAATTTTGATTATGTTGGTAAAAATTTTGCTTATGAAGCTAGATCCATTCATTATGATAAAAAAAAAAGCAAAGGGATATATGGATCAGCATCAAAAAATGAAATTAAAGAACTAAAAGAAGAGGGCATCAACATTGAGAGTGTGCCATGGATAGACAATAATGACAAAAATAATTAAATTTTGATAAATTGAGAAATATAATTAATTGAGGTGTCAGAGGACATTGACCACTCATCTTTAATTAAATTAAATTTCATACCATCTAATTTATTTAATTTAAGTTCATATTTTTCTAAGATTTTAATTAAGTCCTCAGGTTTTACAAATTTTTCCCATTCATGAGTACCTATTGGTAACCATCTTAAAACATATTCAGCTCCAACGATTGCAAATAGATAGGATTTTAAAGTTTTATTAAGTGTTGCTACAAACATTATTCCATTTTTTTTTAAAAGGTTTGAGCAAGATCTTAAAAAAAAATCAATATCTTTTACGTGTTCAATAATTTCCATATTCAGTATTACATCAAATTTGATAGCAGTTTTAAAATTTTCTGGAGAGGCACAAAAATATTTTACATCTAAATCATTTTTTTTTGCATGTAATTTTGCAATTTTTATGTTTTTATCTGATGCATCAATACCCACCACGTCGGCCCCAAGTCTACTCATTGGTTCAGATAATAATCCACCACCACAACCAATATCTAAAATTTTAATTTTTTCTAATGGTTTTTTTTTATTTTTAATCTTGAAGCTATTTATTACATTATTTTTAATATATGAAATTCTAATGGGATTAAATTTGTGCAATGGTTTAAATTTTCCATCTGGATTCCACCATTCTTCAGCAATTTTAGAAAATTTTTCTATTTCTTTTTTGTTAATTGTGCTAGTTTTCATTTCTAAATTGACTTTATATCCAAGATGTATTTTATCAATATATTTTAACTTTTAGAGAATTATTTATCATGAAAATTGTAGTATTAAAATTCGGCGGTACATCAGTTGGAACAATCAAAAAAATCAAAAAGGTTGTTGATATAATAGCTGAATATAAAAAAAAAAATTATAAAGTAATTGTTGTCTCCTCAGCCATGAGCGGTGTGACAAATGAGTTAATAAAAAAATCTAACGAAATAAGCCAAAATTTTTCTGATGCAGAATATGATGTTTTAGTCTCCTCAGGTGAACAAATCGCTTGTTCATTAATTGCTGGAAGACTTATATATAAGGGATTTAAAGCAAGATCCTGGTTGGCTTGGCAGATACCAATAATTACAATAGGACCTAATAAAAACTCAAGAATTAATCAAATAAATAAAAAAAATTTAACTAAATTTATTAGAGAGGGTGGAATTCCAATTATTACAGGTTTTCAAGGAATTAACAATTATGACAGAATAACAACAATTGGGAGAGGTGGATCAGATGCAAGTGCAATAATGATTGCTAAATTTTTCAAAGCACAAAGATGTATAATTTATACTGATGTTGAGGGTGTATATACAACAGATCCTAATAAATTAAAAAAAGCAAAAAAAATTAAAATTATTTCATATGAAGAAATGTTAGAAATGGCATCTTTAGGATCAAAAGTAATGCAACCAGTTTCTATTCAAGATGCTAGGTTAAATAGAATAAATATTGAAGTAAAATCTTCTTTTGTTAAAAAAGAAGGGACATTAATTACTAAAAAATCAAACATAATAAATAATAAGATTATTACAGGAATTTCTTCTACACAAAATGATGCTAAAGTCACTCTTGTTGGAGTAAAAGATAAACCTGGTGTTGCTGCAAGTATATTCAAACCACTATCAGAAAACTTAGTTAATGTAGATATGGTTGTCCAAAATATTTCAGCAAATGGTAAACAAACAGATTTGACTTTCACAATTAAAAATGAAGATTTGAATAAAACAAAAAAATTAATTAACAATAATAGAAAAATAAATTTTAAAAAGCTATTATTAGAAAAAGGTGTTTCTAAAATTTCAATTATTGGTGTTGGAATGATAACAACCCCTGGTGTAACTTTTAGAATGTTTCAAACTTTGGCAAATAAAAAAATTAATATTAAAGTAATTTCAACATCAGAAATTAAAATCTCTGTTTTAATTGATAAAAAAGATACAAAAAAAGCTTTAATTGCTTTACATGATGAATTTAATTTAGATAGATAAGTATGAGCATACGACCATTTAGAGATATACAAAGAAGACAAACAAAAGTAATAAATGTAGGTAAAGTTAAAGTGGGAGGGGACAATCCCATATCAGTCCAATCTATGACCAACACTTTAACAACTGATATTAAAGCTACTATAAAACAAATTCATGAAATTCAAAATGAAGGTGCTGATTTAGTGAGAGTTTCATGCCCAGATGAATCTTCATCGCGATCTCTAAAAGAAATAGTCAAACATATTGATATACCTTTAATCGCAGATATTCATTTTCATTACAAAAGAGCAATTGAAGCAGCAGAAAATGGAGCAAGTTGTTTAAGAATTAACCCAGGAAATATAGGTGATAAAAAAAGAATTTATGATGTTTTACAAGCTGCAAAAGATAATAGTTGTTCTGTAAGAATTGGTGTTAATGCAGGCTCACTTGAAAAAGATATTCTTGAAAAATTTAAAGAACCATGCCCAGAAGCACTAGTAGAAAGTGCTTTGAGAAATATTAAAATATTGGAAGATCAAGATTTTTTTAATTTTAAGATAAGTGTAAAATCATCAGATGTATTTTTATCAATTGAGGCTTATAAAATATTATCAAAATTAACTGATTATCCATTGCATCTCGGAATAACGGAAGCAGGTAGTTTTATATCTGGGAGCATAAAATCATCGATTGGAGTAGGATCTCTTCTTCTTAATGGTATAGGTGATACAATAAGAATCTCATTATCTGATGACCCAGTTAAAGAGGTGAAAATAGGTAATGAGATATTGAAATCTTTAAATTTAAGAAACAGAGGGGTAAAAATTATTTCATGTCCTTCATGTGCAAGACAAGGTTTTCAAGTAATAGATATGGTAAAGATATTGGAAGAAAAATTATCCCATATTAAGACTCCCATTACTTTATCTATAATTGGGTGCGTGGTTAATGGACCTGGGGAAGCAGCAATGACAGATATTGGTATCACAGGGGGAAATAAAGGAAATAACATGCTTTACTTATCTGGAGTACAAAAACAAAAAATTTTGACTAGTGAAATAATTGATAAAGTCATCGAAGAGGTTGAAAAAAAAGCTTCAGAACTAGAAAATAACTAAGATGATTCCACAAAAGACTATCAAAGAATTAATTAGCAAACATTCAATTTTAGAAAAAGACTTGTCATCAGGCAAGATAGACAAAAAAGATTTTGCTGATAAATCGAAAGAATACTCTGATTTAAACGAGATAGTTGATAATGCAAAAAAATATTTGTCATTTGAAAATGATAAAATTGGTTTAGAAAAAATTTTATTTGAACAAGGATCTGATGATGAATTAAAAAAAATGGCAGAAATCGAATTGAATGATCTGAAAGATCAATATGAAAAAAATGAAAAAAAATTAAAATTATTTTTATTACCCAAAGATGAGGCAGATAAAAAAAATGCAATTATTGAAATTAGAGCTGGAACCGGAGGTCTTGAGGCCAGTTTATTTGCTGCAGATCTTTTTAAAATGTATGAAAAGATTAGTCATAAAAAAAAATGGATTTTAGAAATAATATCTATTTCAAGAAGTGAAGCTGGAGGTTTAAAAGAAGTAATAGCATCAATTAAGGGTTCAAATATATATTCCACATTAAAATATGAGAGTGGTGTTCATAGAGTTCAAAGAGTTCCAGATACTGAAACACAAGGCAGAGTGCACACTTCAGCAGCGACTGTGGCAGTTCTCCCTGAAGCTGAGGAGGTAGATTTAAAAATTTTGGAATCTGATTTGCGAATTGATGTGTTTAGAGCAGGTGGACCAGGTGGACAATCTGTAAATACAACTGACAGTGCAGTTCGAATTACACATATCCCAACAGGTATTTCAGTTTCTCAACAAGATGAAAAATCCCAACATAAAAATAAAGCAAAAGGTATGAAAATACTTAGAGCAAGAATATATGAATTGGAAAGATCAAGAATTGATCAAGAAAGATCTCAAGATAGAAAAAGCAAAATTGGTTCAGGGGATAGATCTGAAAGAATTAGAACTTATAATTTCCCTCAGGGCCGTGTCACAGACCATAGAGTGAACGTAACTTTACATAAACTAGAAGAATTTCTTGAAGGTGAGGCTTTCGATGAAATTATTGAGATATTAATATTAAGTGCGCAAGAAGAAAGTTTGAACAACCTCTAAATTATGAATATCCAAAGTGCAATTAAAAAAGCAAGTGAAGTTTTAAGAATTAATAATATTAAGACATACCAGCTTGATAGTGAAATTTTAATGTCAAAAACTATTCAAAAAGAAAAAGACTATATTATTTTGAATTCTAAAGAGGAGATATCAAAAAAGAATTTAGAATATTTTAATTCCTTAATTCAACATCGTTTAAAGGGAAAGCCAATAGCTTATATTATTGGAAAAAAAGAATTTTGGAAATATGAATTTAATCTCAACAATCATGTATTGATACCAAGACCGGATACAGAAATTATTGTAAATCAAATTTTAAAATTTACTAAGAATAAATCAAAATTAAGAGTTTTAGATATTGGAGTTGGTTCAGGATGTATACTTTTATCTATATTAAAGGATAGAAAAGATTTTTTTGGTATAGGCGTCGATGTAAGTAAAAAATCCATTGAAATTTGCAAAATTAATAGCTTAAAGCTTAATGTATCTAATCGAGTTAAATTTTATAAATCAAATGTTGACAAATTTAATTATGGCAAATATGATTTAATTGTATCAAATCCTCCTTATATAAATAAGTTTGATTATAATAGCTTAAATAAGGAAGTTCTAAATTT
>MDTB01056917.1_pt1 | contig 11003 bp, 11 predicted proteins | sample 811161 | NCBI WGS metagenome assembly MDTB01 (sample SAMN05326650, study PRJNA326480) | marine metagenome | isolation source: seawater | place: Mediterranean Sea | collected 2009 | reverse complement strand
CAAAAATATTCAGTGAAAAAATTAAAAATATTTTATTTAAAAAAATTAATATTGACTTAATTTCTAATCATAAATTGATTAATTATAATAAAATACCTGAAAAAGATTATAGTAACCAATTATCACTTCAGATACACTCCCCGGTAATGTGGTCAGATACTATTAAAACTTTTTTGAATGATGATATTAATACGTTTATTGAGATTGGACCTAAAAAAACTTTATTAAACTTTTTACCAAAAAATTTCCAAGGTGAGAAATACTCATTTTGTAATATCGAGGATATAGAAAATGTTTAAAGATAGAAAATTATTAGTAACTGGAGGTACAGGCTCTATTGGAAGCGCTATATGTAATCATTTTAATAATAATGGTTGTGAGGATATTTATTCAACAACTACGAATCTTAATAAGGTAAAATCTGGACATGACTATATTAAATTTAAAGAATTGAATCTAAATAATGTTGAAAATTTAAATCTAGATGAACTCTTTGACTTCGAGGTCGATTACCTTGTATTAAATGCAGGTTTAAATAAAGATAATATTTTCTTGAGAATGTCTACTGACGACTGGAATAGTGTAGTAAATGTAAATTTAAATTCATCTTTTCATTTACTTAAACATTTTACAAAAAAAATGGTTAAACAAAGGTTTGGTAGAGTTGTATTTATTACATCAGTAGTAGCTCATACTGGAAATCCAGGTCAAGTAAATTATACGGCATCAAAAGCAGCTATCTCAGGAATGGTTAAATCACTTGCTTTGGAATTATCAACTAGAAATATTACAATTAACAGTGTGGCACCAGGCTTTATAAAGTCTAACATGACTGACAAACTAAGTGATGATCAAAAAAATGCTATTTTAGATAGGATTCCAATGAAAAAACTGGGTGATTCTAGTGATATAGCAAAAGCAGTAGGTTTTTTATGCTCTGAAGATGCTAGTTATATCACAGGCCAAACTTTGCATGTAAATGGTGGCTTAGCATTAATTTAATTATTTAAATATTTACTATAATGTGGTAGGAACTTTTAAATTCATTACTAAGAGGTTTTTAAAATGAGCGATATAGAAGAAAGAGTAAAAAAAATTGTAGTTGAGCATTTAGGCGTTGAAGAGGCCAAGATTAAAAGTGACTCAAAATTTATTGATGATTTAGGTGCAGATAGTTTAGATACTGTTGAACTTGTAATGGCATTTGAAGAAGAATTTGGATGTGAAATACCAGATGATGCTGCTGAAAAAATTGTAACACTTAAAGATGCAGTTTCATATTTAACAGCTAATTCAAACTAGCTTAAGAAATTATATAAATTGAGGCGAGTAGTAGTTACTGGACTTGGAACCATTAACCCACTTGGTAATAACGTCGAGACTTCATGGAATTCACTAATAAATTCTAATAGCGGTATTTCAAAGATAAATAAATTTAATGTTGATAACTTTCCTTGTAAGATTGCAGGATCTATTGACGACTCGGAGATTAAAGATGAAATTGTTAGCCCAAGAGAGAGAAGAAAAATTGATAGATTTATCACTTTAGGTTTAATCGCAGCTAATGAGGCAATTATGGACTCAGGTTTTACTTTAAATGATGAAAGTTCATTCAGATCTGGGGTTATGGTAGGGTCTGGAATTGGTGGACTTGACACAATATATAAAAATTCCGCAATACTAGATAATCAAGGTATACGAAAAATTTCTCCTTTTTTTATACCATCATCTCTAATAAATTTATTATCAGGACATATATCTATTAAATATAATTTAAAAGGTCCAAATAGTTCGCCCGTAACAGCATGCGCAACAGGTACACACGCCATAGGAGACTCTTTTACAATAATAAAAAATAATAAGGCTGATCTAATGGTTTGCGGTGGAGCTGAAGCAGCTATATGTCCTTTAGGTATATCAGGATTTTCAGCAGCAAGAGCTCTATGTGATACTTTTAATGATTATCCAGAAAAAGGTTCTAGACCATGGGATATTGCCAGATCTGGATTTGTTATGGGAGAAGGCGCAGGTGTTTTAGTTCTAGAAGAATTTGAAAATGCAAAAAAGAGAAATGCTAAAATATATGGAGAGGTAAAAGGTTATGGAATGTCAGGAGACGCTTTTCATATCACAAAACCATCCGAGGATGGAAATGGAGGTTTTAGAGCTATGGAAATGGCTTTACATGAGTCTAAGCTAAACTCTGAAGATATTGGTTATGTAAACGCTCATGGCACATCTACCCAAGTTGGAGACACAATTGAGTTATCTGCTGTTGAAAAGTTATTTAGATCTAATAGGAATTTATTTATGAGTTCAAATAAATCAGCTATTGGTCACCTTTTAGGAGCAGCAGGAGCAGTTGAGGCTGTGTTTTCACTAAAATCAATGCAAACAAAAATTCTACCCCCAACTTTAAATCTAGATAATCCAGATACTAAAAGTAAAATTAACCTTATACCTCATGATCCAATATCTAAATCAGTTAAAAATATTATTTCTAATTCCTTTGGTTTTGGGGGAACGAACGCAAGTTTAATCTTTGGTCTTTAAAAGCAAAAATTTTTGTATTGTTTTATCTTCCCCATCAGGTGCTGGTAAGACCTCTATATCTAAGCAACTTATAAAAAAAGATAAATCTATTGCTCTTTCAATTTCATGCACTACTAGACCTAAAAGAAGTGGTGAGATCAATAAAAGGGACTATATTTTTTTAACAGATCAACAATTTAATAATGGTATAAAAAAAAATGAATTCTTGGAGTTCGCTGAGGTATTCGGTTTTAGATATGGTACGCTTAAAAATACGATTATTAGTTTTTTTAATAAAAAAAAAGATGTTTTGTTTGATATTGATTGGCAAGGATTTCAGCAATTAAAACAAAGTAATTTAGAAGTAGTTGGAATATTTATACTACCACCTAGTAAAAAAGAATTAGTTAGCAGATTAAAGACTAGGGCAAGAGATACAAAAGAAGAAATGAAAAGAAGAATGGATTTAGTCCAAAACGAAATTTCTCATTTTCCAGAATACGATTATGTAGTTCTTAATGAAGACTTAAAAAAATGTGCAAATCAAATTTTAAAAATTATTGAAACTGAAAGATTAAAAAAATCTAGATTAATTAATTTAACTAAATTTATAAATAAGTTTAGAATTTAATAGATTTAAATATCTTTATAAATTCAATAATATTTAGATTTTCTGCTCTCAAGTTTAATTTGAACATCTCAGGAATTGAATATTTTCTCAAAACTTTTCCCAAAGTTTTCCTTTTATAAGAGAATACATGCCTTTTAAAATTAATAAAACTTTTAATCTCATCTTTTGCTATTAAACTTTTATTTAGTTTTTCAAATTTTAGAACACTTGATTCAATCTTAGGTATTGGTCTAAAACAATTCTTACTAACATGAAATTCTACCTTTACATTAAAAAAACATTTTATTAATGAATTAATTGAGTTAAGTTTTTTATCAATTAATCTCTCAGCAAATTCCTTTTGAAACATCAATATCATTATTTCAGGGTTATTTTTTAAAAGAACTAATTTTTCTAAAACCTTTGAAGAAAGATTATAAGGTAAGTTGGATATAACAAGGTCATAATTTCTATTAAGATCTAATTTAATAACATCTTCATTTATGAGATTAATAAACCTGTATTTATTGAATTTTTCTTTTAAATTTTGTATTAGATCTATGTCTATTTCAACTAAATCTAGGTTTCTAGGTTTTTTTTCTATTATTTTTTCAGTTAATTTTCCATCTCCAGGACCAATTTCAAGAATATTTAAATCACTAGTCTCAATTAAATCAGTAATCTTTGAAGAAATGTTTTTATCTATTAGGAAATTTTGTCCGTATTTTTTTTTTAAATGATCATACATTGAATAAAAGAACTATTGTCGGATTTATTTTTGAATTTAATATCCTTTGCAGTTCCATGTGCAGGACTAAAGCGACGATAATTTAAACCTAAAGTTAAATTAATTCCATTTTTATTGAGAATTTTAAAAGGTATTAATGCTTGATCATGATAAGTTGATATAAATAAGGTATTCTTCTGTATTTTTTTAAAAGCACTATCTGCTGCATAAGGCCCAGAAATATTCTTAAAGTTTTTTTTAATCATCTTACTTATAAGACTATCTTCTATTCCAATAGTATTATCCTCACTACAGTGTGGGTTGTAACATAAAAATTTTATTGATTTATATCTTAAATTATATTTTTTTAATTTTATAAAATAGACAATATCATTTAATTGATTTTTTAGTTTATTTTTATCTAAAACTTTATGAACATCCTTTAAATTTATATGTGTCGTTAAAGGTAATACAGAAAACATATTACCGAACATTAACATAGCAGTATTTGTATTATTTATTTTTCCTAAATATTCTGTTATGCCAGTAAAGTCGATCTTTTTTTTAAATATAGATTTATCAATAGGCATTGTAACAAGATCAAAGCCAGTTGATTTTGATAACTCATTTGAAATATTTAGTTGATTTAATAAATTTTTATATTTTTCTTTATACTTGTTATCAACATCAAAAATATTTATACAGTCATTATCATAGCTATTAAAACTAATTGGATCAAAAATTATATTTATTTTAACATCAAATTTTAATTTTTTAATATAACTCTCTAATTCATGTTTATTGCATACAATAATAAATTTTAATTTATTTTTTAAAAATAAATACGAATTTAAAATGATTTCAATATTAATTGAGTCTGTGTCACCAAGAAAAATATATTTCTTTTTATCTATTTTGGTTTTCATATACAAATTTTTCAAAATCTTTATGAATTTTCAATTCAATATAATTAAAAATTTCTTTTTCAATAATTTTTGCATTTCTTTGATTTATGCATACATTATATTTTGAGTTATCAATTGATAATTCATAAATTTTTTTTTCTTTCTTCATATTTTCGAAAAAAATATCTTTGAATTCACTATTGTTCTTTAAATTTACAATTTTAGTAATTGTTAAACAATTATTTTTACTAATAGGTAATTCAAGATTATCAAAAGATGAAAAAATATAATTTAAATCATTAGTTTGAAAACTATTATTATAAAAATCATAAACAAATTCGTTTCTGACTTTCAAATATCTAATAATATCTAAAACCAATTCAGAAATAATATTTTCTTTTCCTATCTCATTCTCTATGTTGTTATCAATTTTTTTTAGAAAATTAGGATTATTCTTCTCTAGACTATTAATTAGTTTTTCAATTTTTACTAAATTTTTTATTGCTTTAGGACTATTAATCTTTTCATTAAATTTTTCATAATGTATTTGTTTGTAATAATTTAAGTCTAATTCAGAAATGATGATATTATCTTTATTATAAACTACATTTGCTAATAAATTAGTTTTGAAGATAAAAAATATAAAAATAATTAAAAATTTATAAATTATTTTATAAACCATAATCTACTTTTCCTGGTTCTTGAAAAAATAAATCAGTAGACTGTTGATATCCAAAAAATCCTAAATAATCCATTCGAAAATTTATACTTAATATTTCTTCAGGACTTGTATTATAATTATCATTATATCGTCTGTTGCTATATTGGATACTTAACTCTGAACAATCATCAAAGACCTTAAATTTAAATATGTCATAGTATGAATTAAAACTATTCTTTAGGTCAATATTGGAACTGTATCCTAATATTAAGTTGTCATTAATTTGTTTTTCTAAGTTTATTCCTAGATACTCAGTGTCATTAGAATTTTCATTAAATGCTTCTTTTTGTGTTTCGTGATAATTCAATGAAATATTAAATGGGCTTGTGGCACTAATACCTACATTCATTTCTTTTTTCTTAAGACTATTATTATCGAGCCTTGCATCTAAATTTATTAATAAATTTTTTATGTTAGTACTACCCTCTATAGCGTAATCAGAAAGGTTAGATTTTTGATTAATCTTTTTACTAAAGTTATTATTTTTTTTAAAATCATATGATTGATTAAAGTTTATATCAAATGTTTGATTTTTTAATTTAAAATCTGTTTCAATTCCATAAACAATTCTTGAAGTATTATCTCTTTTATCAGTTCCATAGAATCTATTATCAGAGTAAAGATTTTGATAATTGAATGTTAAAGAATTACTATCTTCATTGATAATATTTTCTGAACTTAAGACCTCTTCATTATAAATTAGTTTTAATCTAGGGGTAATTTGATTTGTTAAATCATAATACATATCAGCTGATAAAATAAGGTGACTAAATCTTCCTGTATTATTTAAATTATTATTATGTTCGTATCTATAACTACTTAAATTATTCAATAATGAAATTTTATTATAAATATTTATATCCTCTAATTTTTTACTATGAATAAAGTAGTTGTTTATTTTTAGAGTATTATTTTCAGATGGTAATTTACTCTGAGACTCATTTCTCTTGATTATTGTGAAATCAATTTCGTTTAAGTTAGAAATATTATTATCAAAATTGATACTATTATAATAATGGACATGAGGAGTAAAAGGTATAAAAGAGTCACTAGTAGAGTCATATGACTCAATTGTACTTATCTCAGTCCTAATATAATCATTAACTGACAATAAATCGTAGTTATCTAGTCTTATGTATATATCTTCAAATCTTAAAGGATCCTCATTTTTTGATCTCGTTGTTGAGACACTATTAGTAAGTAATCCTTTAAATGATAAAATTTTATTTCTATCTAGAACCTGTTTTAAATTCATTCTAACATTGCTATTTAGGTGATCTTTACCTTCATGTTTTGAATTATCCATTTCAAAAGAAAATTCGCCACCAGATAACTTATGATTTAAAAAAGTATTCAATTCGTAATTATTTATAAAATTAAGATTATTTGAGAATATAAATTTAGGAGTAAATTTTACATCAGTTTTTTCCTGAATTGGTAAATAATAAGGAGTGTAAAGAGCACTATTTCCTCCAATACCTAATTCGATAGTTGGAGTTAAGAAACCTCTCTGCCTGGGTGCTTTAGATCCATAGTGAGAAAAATATGGTAGATAAAATAATTTATAATCTGCTACTTGTAAAAAAGAGTCATAATGAACAAACTTATCTTTAATAATATCATACTTTGTTTTATCAATTCTAAGTGACCAAGTCGGACATCCAAAATATCCGATTAGTTCACATGGTGTTAAAAAGTTATTATAAAAATAAAGATCATTTTCAGATCTAATAGCGTTATCAGAGTCAATTTTTAAATCATCATTATAAATAAAACTAACTTTATTTGCTGTAAAATTATTTAATTTAGTATCACCTTTTAAGTCTTTACCACTTAGTATGTTAGTTTCTTGATAAAGGTAAAAATTTCCAAATACTTCAATCTTATTGTTATTATAATCAATAATACCTCTGTCTACTAATATATTAGTATTAGCAATATTAATCTTAGAATTCTCTGCTAATTCAACTATATTTTTTTCTTCATCATAAATAATATTAGTTGTGTTTATGTATGTATCATTATTTGCATTTAAAAACATTATTTGTTTGAGAAAAAAAACAAAAATAAAAAAAATTACTAAAATTTTATTCATTCAATACTAATCTTAAGATTGAAATGCCAATGATCATGCTAGCCAATAATTCAAATTCTTGCCTAAAAATAGTTAATGAATTATTGAAAATAAAAAAAGAATATAAAAGTAAAACCATACAGATAAATATAGGTGATAATAAATTTTCTTTTACGTTAACAAATTTTTTATTAAAAAAAATTAAGAAAATAAAATAAAAGAATAGAATGAAAAAAATTAATAAATTAATTAATTTAATATTTATCAAAATATCATTTTTTTCCAATATATCTTTTATAACTGATCTTTGATTAATTAAATCAGAAAAATTTATTTTGATAATTTTTTGAATTTCAAACTCTTCAATTAAATTTTCAGCGTAATGTGTATAATTTTTAGCTATCAGTGTATTGTTAAAAGTTATTAAACTATCACTATATTTAGCTTCATAAATTTTATTATTGAAAACCTTATATTCTCTAAACTCTGTACTCTCTAAACTCTCATTACTTATGTTCTTTAATACTGTAAAAGTTTTAGATTCATTTTCATTCTTAATAAGTATTTTTGATACTGGTTCATTAAATTCATCTATCAATTTATCTTTATTAATTTCAAGAATTAATGAGATGTCTTTTTTATTTATTTCTAATATTGCAAAAATTATTACGATAGGTAGAAAAAAAAGTAGTAACTTTTTCATTTTTAAATAACTTTTTATTATAACTATTTCATTTCTTGATCTCAAAAAAATTGTAAATAAAATAACTGATATTAAAAAAATAAATGCTGGAACGTATACTATTATCTGTATTGAATTTAATAAACTTACATTAATTATAGTGTTAAAGAAATAATCTTCGTTTAAGTTCGCCAATAATGAAAAGATAAAGAAAATTATAAAACTTGAGACCAAACATATTGAAAATGATACAAAATATTTGATATATAAAAGCTTAATTAATTTCATCAAATTTTAATATAAAGTAACTGAATATTGATAGAATTAAAAAATTAATTAGATAATAATAATAAATACTTAGATTTTCGTTATTGTTTAATAAATAAATTAAATAAGAGTTTATAACTTGAATAAATAAAATAATTATAAATATTATTGAATAATTTTTAAAGACACTCTTCTTGTTTGCGTATGAAAAAAAAATTTTAAATGAAATTAGTACTACCATAAACATCAAAAAATATTGATATATTCGATTATGACCTTGATAATAAAATTCTTTATTTTCCTCATTCAATAGTTCAAAAGTATTAAAGTGTTCTTTATCTAGCATCAGCATTTCTATTTCTTTATTTTTAATACTGTAAATAAATTTATCAAATGAACTTTTACTTTTTTCAATTTCGTTCAATATTATTCTTTCACCTTCAACAAAAATTATATTATAATTTTTATTCTCTATCTCTATACTAGCTTCTTTTGATGTAATAAATTGACCATTTTCAAAAATTATTGCCTCAACATTATAAAATTTATTATTTTTTTGTGTATCAAAGAAAATACTTACGTCATTTTCTATGTGAAACTCTTTTAAGGAAGCCACACCTAATTTTAGATTATTTCTTATCTCTAATTCTTTAACTTTATATTTTTGATATAAATTTACTGAAAAAATTTCGTTATTAACAAAATAAAAAATAAATATTCCTAAAAATAAAATTACAAATAAAAATATATTTTCTTTAAAAGATGAATATTGTTTTAAAATAATTATCTCATTACTACTATTAAATTTATAATTCAAAAAGAAACTTGATAATAATAATAAAAAAGGCATTAAAGGGCTTATAAAACTTGGCAAAACTAATATAGTTGTTCTTACTACATCTATTAGTTGTGTTGTTATAGAGTGTTGAAGCTCTAATATTCTTAAAATTTGTGAGAACCAAATTAAGCCTAAAAAAATAATAATATTTATTAAAATATATTTTAAATAATTAAATATTATGTATGATCTAATTCCTCCAAGCATGAAAGCTCAATTTAACTCAATAATTTTACCTAATCAAAGCATTAAATTATTAGTAAATCTTGTTAGTAAAATTTCTGATACTAAAGCTCTATCTGACTTCAAGTATAATAAAAAAACAATTTTTAAGTACTCTATTATGCTTAAAGACTCTCAATTAGTCGTGAGTATTTATAATGTAGATATTGATAAAAATCATTTTAATAAAATTGTCTTGGGGTCATTTCTTTACGATTTATCTTTAAAATACTCTGCGTCAGTAGTAACTATTAATGCAAACAACAAATCACAATTAGAACATTTAGTTTTTGGATTTTTACAAAAAGATTTTATATACTCTATTTATAAAAATAATTCAAAAAAATCAAAATACAAAACTAACTTTAAACTTTCCAAAAATAATTTAAGTTTGTTAAATTCACTTAACTTTTTAAAAGAATTAGTTTCTGAGCCAAGTAATATAATTTACCCAATATCTTTTGTTAAAAGAACACAGAAACAATTAAATAAAAAAAATGTAAATGTCAAAATCCTTAATAAAAAAAATATAGAAAAAATTGGTTTAAACTGTTTGTTGGCAGTCAGCCAAGGAAGTAAAAGAGATCCTATGGTCATGGAATTTGCAAAGAAAAATACAAAAAGTAATGTAGACATTTTATTCGTTGGCAAAGGTGTTTGTTTTGATAGCGGAGGAATATCTATTAAGCCAAGCGGAGGTATGGAAGATATGAAATGGGATATGGCTGGTTCAGCTGTAACTGTTTCAATAATTAAATATCTTAGTGAAATAAAAACTAATTTCTCTTACGCAGGTATAGTTGGCCTAGTTGAAAATATGCCTAGTGGAAGTGCCTATAAACCAGGTGATATAATAAAATCTTATAAAGGGATAAATGTTGAGGTTTTAAATACAGATGCAGAGGGTAGGCTTGTATTAGCAGATATAATTACTTATGGTTGTGAAAAATATAAGCCAAAGATTGTAATTGATTTTGCAACATTAACAGGCGCAATCATGGTAGCTTTGGGACAGCATTATGCAGGATTATTTTGTAATGATGATACATTAGCAAATACACTTTATCAATCTGGGCAGGACACTAATGAAAAAGTTTGGAGGATGCCTCTACACGATGATTTTGATAAAGAGCTAAACTCACCATTTGTAGATCTGAAAAATATAGGTGCAGGTAGATATGGTGGTTCAGTCACTGCAGCTCAATTTATAAAGAGGTTTGTTCCAAAAAATACAAAGTGGGCACATCTTGATATAGCAGGAACTACATGGAAAAATAGTGGAGATATCATGAACAACAAAGGCTCTACTGGTTTCGGCTTGACATTAATAGCAGATTTTATAAGTAAATATTTCAAAAATTAGGAGTTATTATGCAAAAAACATTTTCAATAATTAAACCCGATGCAGTAAAGAGAAATTTAATT
>MDTB01211255.1_pt1 | contig 11004 bp, 11 predicted proteins | sample 811161 | NCBI WGS metagenome assembly MDTB01 (sample SAMN05326650, study PRJNA326480) | marine metagenome | isolation source: seawater | place: Mediterranean Sea | collected 2009 | reverse complement strand
TTTTTAGAAAAAAAGGTAAGTAATGAAAGTAGTAATTTTAGCTGGCGGCCTAGGTAGCCGCTTAAGTGAAGAAACAAATTTAATTCCAAAGCCAATGGTTCAAATCGGAGGCAAGCCTATCATTTGGCACATAATGAAATATTATTCTCATTATGGATTTAATGAATTTATCCTCCTTTTGGGTTATAAGCATTTTGTAGTAAAAGACTATTTTATGAATTACGCTATTCATTCTGATGATATTTCAATAGACATAAAATCTGGTTCAGTTGAGATGCTCTCTAAAAGCGTTGAGCCTTGGAAGATAACTCTACTAAATACAGGATTAAATACACTTACTGGCGGAAGAATAAAAAGAGCTCAACATCACATTGGAAATGAAAAATTCTTTTTAACATATGGTGATGGTCTAAGTGACATAGACTTGAATAAACTTTTAGAATTCCATAATTCTCATAAAGGCAGTCTCACAATGAGTGGTGTTCAACCCTTTGGCCAATTTGGAACCTTTGAAGAAGATGAAAACAATTTAGTAAAAGCATTTTTAGAAAAACCTAAAGGAACAGGCTCATGGGTAAATGGCGGTTTCTTTGTATGTGAAAAAAATATATTCAATTACATTGAAAATGAAGATCAAACTATTCTTGAAAGAGAGCCACTAGAAAATTTAGCTAAAGATAAAGAACTTTTTTGTTACCACCATGATTCATTTTGGAAATGTATGGACACTATGAAAGATAAACAAGAGCTTGAAGAGATGTGGAACTCAAATAATGCTCAATGGAAAATCTGGTGATATAAGTGTTTAATGCTGTATATAAAGATAAAACTGTTTTAATTACAGGCAATACTGGATTTAAAGGCTCTTGGCTAACTTTGTGGTTACTTAAATTAGGGGCTAATGTTGTCGGCATTTCTGATGAAATTCCAACTAAACCATCTCTTTTTAATTCTTTAAAAATTGAGGATAAAATCAATCATTATTTTGAAGATATAACTGATTTAAATTCAGTAAAAGATATAATAAATGAAACCAAACCAGATTTTATTTTTCATTTAGCTGCTCAAGCAATTGTTTCGATATCTTATTCAGATCCTATTAAAACTATTACTTCTAATGTTCTTGGAACTGCTAATATTTTAGAAGCAATTAGATTAATAGACTGGAATTGCACAGCTATTATTATTACTAGTGATAAATGTTATGACAATGTTGAATGGATTTATGGCTACAAAGAAACTGATTCTATGGGCGGAAAAGATATTTATAGCGGCTCTAAGGGTGCAGCTGAATTAGTTATCAAGTCTTACTTTAATTCTTTTATAAATAAAAAACCAAATATAAGACTCGCTATTGGAAGAGCAGGTAATGTTATTGGAGGTGGAGATTGGGCCAAAGATAGAATAGTAGTTGATTGTGTTTCTTCATGGAGCAAATCAAAAACAGTTGATATAAGATGTCCAGATGCTACTAGACCATGGCAACATGTTTTAGAACCTCTATCTGGATATTTGTTATTAGGATCAAAGGTTTTGACTGATTCTTCTTTAAATGGTGAAGCATTTAATTTTGGACCTAACTCAGATACAAACAAAACAGTTGCAAATCTTATAGAGGATTTAGCAACAAATTGGGGTTTTAAAGATTTAGGTAAAGCATTCAATATAAGTGATAATCTTCCTTTTCACGAAGCCTCATTACTAAAACTCAATTGTGACAAAGCTCTATTTTATTTAGCCTGGAAGGCTAACTTAAATTATGAATCAACAATTAATTTAATTTCTGATTGGTATTCGTCATATTACAATGAGAATTCTGTAGATATGGAGAAACTTACTATTGAACAAATTGCTTTCTATGAGAATGAAGCAAAGTCGAAAGGACTATTGTGGACAAAAGAATAGATAGATTTACCCTATCTCATTTAGAGTGTATAAAAAATCCTAAAGGTGATATTTACCATGGCATTAAATCCTCATCTTCTGTTTATAAAAATTTTGGAGAATCATATTTTTCATTTATTGATAAAGACGTAATAAAGGGATGGAAAAAACATACGAAGGTAACTTTAAATATATGTGTTCCAGTTGGAGCAATAAAATTCGTCATTCATTCAGGTAATAGAATTAATAATGAGATTGTTGATGCAGATGAGATTATTTTAAGCAAATCCAATTATAAACTTTTAACAATACCACCAGGCTCATGGGTTGCATTTAAAGGGCTTGAGTTAAATCAAAATTTACTTTTAAATATAATTGATTATGAACATGACCCATCAGAATCTTTAAACGCAGACTTATCTTATTTTAAATATAATTGGTAATATGAAAAAAAATATTAGGTTATCTAAATCTTCGTTAGGCATTGAAGAGGAACTAGCTGTAATTAATGTTCTAAAAAAATCCTATTTAGGTATGGGAGAAGAAGTTGGAGATTTTGAAAATAATATTAAAAATTATCTTTCTACATCTTCTGAAGTTGTGTGTGTATCCTCGGGCACTGCAGCTCTTCATTTAGCACTTCAAGCATGCAATATAAAAGATAAAGATGAAGTCTTATTTCCAAGTATCACTTATGTTGCTTCAGCTCAAGCAATAACGGCTTCAGGAGCAAGAGCTATTGCATGTGATATAAACACTAAGACCGGTTTTATTGACTTAAAAGATGCTCAAAAAAGAATTACTAAAAATACTAAAGCGATTATGCCAGTTCATTACGCCAGTGACAGTTCAACAATTGATGATGTGTATAGTTTTGCTAAGTTTAATAATTTGCGAGTTATAGAAGATGCTGCTCATAGTTTTGGTTCTTCAAGGAATGGAAAAAAAATTGGCTTTAATGGAGATATTATTTGTTTCAGTTTTGATGGAATAAAGAATATTACTTCAGGAGAGGGTGGTGCGATAGTTTCATCAGATTTATCAGTAATAAATCGAGTAAAAAATGCAAGATTGCTTGGTGTTGAAGGCGACTCTGAAAATAGACTTAAAGGGAAAAGAAGTTGGAATTTTGATGTAAAGGATCAAGGCTGGAGATATCACATGAGCAACATAATGGCAGCTATTGGAATAGAGCAATTAAAAAAGATAGATATTTTTGCACATAAAAGAAGGTTTTTCGCAGAACTATATATTGAAAGATTATCTCTTCATAAAGATATATCATTTCTTGAATTAGATTATGCAAATATAGTTCCACATATTTTTATTATAAAAGTTTCAAAGGATAATCGAGATAATTTAAAAAAATATCTTAAAGAATTAGATATTGATACTGGATTCCATTATGCTCCATGCCATCTTTTAGATAAATTTGAAACAAATTATTCTTTAGAAAACTCAGTTATTTTTTCGCAAGAAGTCATATCTCTTCCACTTCATCCTGATTTATTAGAAAGCGATATTCATTATATAATAGATGCAATTGATTCATTCTTTGCAAAGAATTAATGCCAAAAGTTTCTATAATTGTTAATTGTTACAATGGGGATGAATACTTAAGACAGGCTATAGATTCTATATATCAACAAACTTTTACAGATTGGGAAATTATTTTTTGGGATAATAATTCAAATGATAAGAGTGCAGACATAGCAAAATCATATGATAATAAACTTAAATATTTTTTAGCAGATCAAACAACTCCTTTAGGCGAAGCTAGGCAGCTAGCTCTTGAAAAAGCATCTGGTGAGTGGATAGCTTTTTTAGATACAGATGACTATTGGTTCAAAGAAAAGCTTTCTAAACAAATTGAAAAGGTTAATAATTCTGATTTTATCCTCTGCTATGCCGGTGTTGATGAAATTGATGAAAGTGGAAAGAAAATAAGATCAGTAATACCAAATATTAAAGATGGATATCAGCTTGGAATTCATTTGAACCAATTTAATATTAATATGGTTACACCAATAATTTCTAATGCTGCGTTAAAAGAATTTAATATAAAATTTGATAAATTGATTATTGCATCAGAGGAATACAATATTTTTTTAAAACTAGCCTGTGTCGGTAAGTTTTGTACTATCAAGGAAGTTTTAGGGGTATGGAGGATAAGAAGAAATTCCTTAACATCAGAGTCTTATATGTTTTGGTATAAAGATCGCAGAAGGACACTTGATTCTCTTAAAGATCTAATGCCAGATATTGAAAAAAAATTTCCTAAGGAATATAACACTGCATATTCAACATCAATCTATTATGAAGCTAGATCACTTATTATCTCAGGAAACAAAAAGAAAGCCATTTATCTTTTAAAATCTATTAGACATAACAGCAAAGTTTTCTTTATGTTATGGCTTATTTCATATTCTAACTTTTTATGGAAACTGATTCATAAAGAATATATTAAAAGAAAGATCTCAAATTTATTTTCTAATTGAATTACAACAAATATTATCAAACAAGATATAATCTAAAAAATTTCACATATTATTTTTTATGATTAAAGTAAATGAATTTAAAAACAAAATACTTCTAATTACTGGCGGTACTGGATCTTTTGGTAATGCTGTCGCTAAAAGATTTTTAGACTCTGATCTCAAAGAAATAAGAATCTTTAGTAGAGATGAGAAAAAGCAAGATGATATGAGAAAGCTCTTTAATAATCCGAAATTAAAATTTTATCTTGGCGATACACGTGAAATTTCCTCTATAGAAAATGCAATTGATGGTGTCGATTATATTTTTCACGCTGCCGCACTCAAACAAGTTCCTTCGTGTGAATTTTACCCAATGGAAGCTGTAAGAACCAATGTACTGGGTTCAGAAAATGTAATTAATGCCGCTATAAAAAATAAAGTTAAAAAAGTTGTTTGCCTTAGTACCGATAAGGCAGTTTATCCAATTAATGCGATGGGAATGTCAAAAGCCCTAATGGAGAAATCTGCTGTTGCTAAATCCAGAAGCTCTAGATCTACAACAATTTGTATAACTAGATATGGTAATGTTATGGCATCAAGAGGTTCAGTAATTCCGCTATTTCATGATTTGATTATTTCTGGAAAGCCATTAACCATTACAGATCCTAAAATGACACGATTCATGATGACGCTTGATGATGCTGTAGATCTAGTAATCTATGCTTTTATTAATGGAGAATCTGGAGATATTTTCGTTCAGAAATCACCAGCTACGACTATAGAAACTCTATGCTCTGCTCTTAAAAATATTTTAGATGCTCCAAATCACTTAATAGAAGATATAGGGACAAGGCACGGAGAAAAATTATATGAAACACTTTTGAGCATAGAGGAAATGTCTATGTCTATTGATCTTGGTGATTACTTTAAAGTAAAACCTGATGTCAGAGATTTAAATTATGAACGATATTTTGAACAAGGAAATAAAACAATACCAAATAGAGGAGAAGGCTATAACTCACATAATACAAATAGATTAGACACAAAAGAAACAGAAAAACTTTTATTAAAGTTACCAATGCTTTCCAAATATAAAAAATGAATTTATTAGTCACCGGTTCTAATGGCTTTATAGGTAAAAACTTATGTACGATGTTAGCTGAAAGGGGCTTTAACAAAATAACCAAAATTACTAAAACATCTAGCTTAAAAGAGATAGAGGCTGTTATTGAAAATATTGACATGATCTATCATTTAGCTGGAGTAAATAGACCTAAAAAAGATAAAGATTTTTTTGACTGCAACGTTGAATTCACTAGAAAACTAATAAATATTTTAATTCAGGCAAAAAAAAGCATACCTATTGTTTTTACTTCATCTACTCAAGCTGAATCTGATAATTTATATGGTTCTAGCAAAGCTTCAGCAGAAGATTTAATAATAGATTACTCAGAAAAGACTTCTTCAAAATATTTTATATACAGACTACCAAATGTTTTTGGAAAGTGGTCAAAACCTAACTACAATTCATTTGTATCCACTTTTTGTTTTAATATTGCAAATGATCTGCCAATAAATATTCATGATGCTGAGGCTGATGTAGATTTAGTATATATTGATGATCTCTGTAGAGAATTTATTTCTCTTATAGATCATAACTTTGATAAAGGATATAGAAATATTGAGAATGTTTATAAAACTACAGTAGGTCACGTTGCTAACTTGCTTTATAAATTTAAGGAGAGCAGAGTAAACTTATTAACGGAATCAGTAGGCGTTGGTCTTGAAAGGGCTCTTTATTCAACCTATTTATCGTATTTTAAACCAAATGACTTTCATTACAATTTAGAATCATTTGCAGATGAAAGAGGCATCTTTTGTGAATTTTTAAAGACCAAAGATTCAGGCCAAATTTCTTTTTTTACAGCTAATGTTGGTGTTACTAGAGGCCAACATTACCATCATACAAAAAATGAAAAGTTTTTCATACTTAAAGGTAGAGCAAGATTTAAATTTAAAAATATATTAAATAATGATCAGCATGAAATTGAATCAGATGATACTAAAATGCAAGTAATTGAAACTATTCCAGGTTGGGCGCATGATATCACTAATATTGGATCAGAAACACTTATAGTAATGTTATGGGCTAATGAAGTTTTTGATCCACTTCTTCCTGATACAATAGCTGAAGATTTATGATAAAAAAACTTAAAATTATGACAATAGTAGGAACTAGACCTGAAATCATCAGGTTGTCTAGAGTTATACAAGAATTAGAGAATAATAGTGATCATATCCTAGTTCATACAGGGCAAAACTATGATTATGAGCTAAATGAAATTTTTTTTAATGATTTATCTTTAAGTAAACCAAATTATTTTCTTAATGCTGCTGGTGAATCTGGAGCTGAAACAATTGGAAAAGTAATAATTGAATCACATAAAATTCTTCTTAAAGAAAAACCAGATGCTGTCCTTATACTTGGAGACACTAATAGTTGTATGTCAGTTTTATCAGCTAAAAGATTAAAAATTCCTACATTCCATATGGAGGCGGGCAATAGATGTTTTGATATGAGAGTCCCTGAAGAAATTAATAGGAGAATGGTTGATCATATTGCTGATGTAAATTTAACATATAGCTCTATTGCAAGAGACTATCTGCTGAAGGAGGGGCTGCCCCCAGATATGATTATTAAAACCGGTAGTCCTATGAAAGAAGTTTTAGATTTTTATAGCAATGATATAGATAAATCAAATATTCTTAAGGAGCTTAATCTAGAGCCTGGTAAGTATTTTGTTATTAGCTCTCATAGAGAAGAGAATATAGATGATGAAAACAATTTTTCTAAATTTGTAAAAATCTTAAATGAGCTTGATAAGAAATATAAATTACCAATAATTGTTTCTACTCATCCAAGGACTAGAAAAAAAATTGATCATAACAATATTATGTTTAGCAATAATGTTCATTTGATAAAACCTTTAGGGTTCTTTGACTATAATAAACTTCAGTTATGTTCCAAATTAGTTCTTTCTGATAGTGGGACAATAAATGAAGAATCATCAATCTTAAACTTTAGAGCTTTAAATATAAGAAACTGCCATGAAAGGCCTGAGGCTATGGAAGAGGCATCAGTTATTATGGTTGGCTATGATATTGAGAGAATCATTCAATCCATAGAGATTCTTGAGAATCAGCCTACTGGAGTTAATAGAATTCTCAATGAGGTTCTTGATTACCAATCATCAAACGTGTCTCATAAGATCATAAGAATTATTCATAGTTATACCAATTACATAAACTCGAAAGTCTGGAAGAAATAACAGAACATTAATGAAAGTTTTAATTGTTCATAGATATTTTTGGCCAGAAGACTGCGCAGCCGAAGAGCCATTAATGCTAAAAGATTACGTTAAATGGCATACTAAAAGAGGTGATAATGTCGATGTTGTGTGTGGTGCAAAATTTGAACACCAAGATAAATGGAAAAGTGAATTCGATGCTAATGTTACTTTTAAAAATTTTATTGCCAATGTTGATAGAGAAAGTACTTTTACAAAAAGAATTGTAAACAGCTTTTATGTTTTGGTTATCGCATTAAAATCAATAGTTTTTAACAATCGCTATGATCTAATATATGTATTTAGCGGACCACCATTAGTGGCACTTTTTATTAATTTAATAAATAAAATTCTTTTTAAAAAAACAAAAATTCTTTTTAGTATTCAAGATAATGTTATCTATAGAATCAAGAGCCCTTTATTAAAATATTTTTTTAAACTATATCTTAAAATTACTATAAGTTTATCAGATTTGGTTCTTGTCTTATCATCACCTATGAAAGATGAAGTGTTATCATATTTTAACAAAGACACTTTAAATAAAATTAGCAATAAGATTCATATATTGGTTAATTTTTGCTCTGATTTAGATAAAAATGGATTATCCTTTTCGGAAAAAAAAACAATTGATATTTTATACGCTGGTAATCATGGACCAAGCCAAGGATTGACTAATTTTATAGATGTTATTGCAATGATTGATCAAGAAAAAAGACCATCAATCCATTTCTATGGAGAAGGCACCGATAAAAAGAGGATCATAGCCTATTCAAAATTAAAAAATGTACAGATACATTTTAATAATTCTATTCCGAGAAAGGATATAAAAAAAATAATGTCTACATCTAAATTTGGTTTAGTTAGCATGTCAGAATCTTTAAGTAAATATGCTTTTCCTTCAAAACTAGCAGCTTATCTATCTTCAGGAGCACAAGTTATTATTTCCTCTAATGGAGATGATCCTTTATCCTCATATGTCTATAAATATAATTTTGGATATCAAATAGATAGTTCAAAACCAACTGATTCCAGCAAGAAGTTAATAGATATTATGCAAAGTAAAGATTTGATTGCTGAAGAAGAGATAAAACAGGATACAATTAATCAATTCTATAAAGTACAATACTTTCAAAAACTGGCCAATATAATTGGTAGTAATTTTTAATGATAAATCATGAATAATGTAAACATAAAACACTTAATGGAAGACGGTCAAAGCATTATAGATTTTGATACTAAAAGTTATAATTTTTATAAATTAATACTTGATGATTTTAATAAATTTTTTGATGAAAAAAGTCTCCCAGCAATTAATAAGTTAAGTGAAATTCATAAAAATGAATCACAATTTAATGATTTTGAAGGCTTAAGGCAAAGAATGTTTTCATTGTTTAGAGGCAAAAAATTTCAAGACATATATTGTAAATTAGGCAAAGAAATAATTGATAATCATTACTCAAAAAATGCTTTAATTCAGAAGACGCCTACAGCAAGAATTCAACCGCCACAATATATGACAACCAGTTTTCATTGTGATGCTTGGTATGGACATTCTGAATTAACTACAAGTTTTTGGGTGCCTTTAACAAAAATTAATGAAAATAATACTTTATACATGGCAAAAGATAGGGCTAGTTCGAAAGAAACGCTTATGAGTTTTAAGAAAAATAATTATGATCTAGGACAAATTAATGACATATCAAAGTCAATCTGCGAGCCTGTTTTAATAAATTATGGCCAAATTAAGTCTTTTATGCCTGATATGATTCATGGCGCTGTTCCTAATACAAGTAATAGAACAAGAGTAACTTTTGACTTTAGAATTGTAAGTTCAAGGGATGACTTGGGACATAAATCAATATCAAATTACTATGACTATAACTATTTATTAAATAAAGATAGTCTCAATTCTTCAGATGAAAGTATAGATGATTTAAGTGATCTTAGACTTGTTTCATACTCTAATTCATGTAGAGGTGTTAATGCTAAATCACAATTAACTTTATGCGCTGGCATAGCACAAGATAGAAAAATTAATATCACTAGAAATGAATCTGAAATATATGTATTTTCTCACCTGCCTGTTCTCAGATATTATTTGGGTGAAGAATCTCCTGAAACAAATGGAGTTATTGCATTTAGTTTAGATATTTTTGAAAATGATATTTCTCTTGCAAAAAAAGTTTTTGAATTAGCACTAAAGAACAATAAAGTAATTCTCTTTGCAGCTGAAGATATCTTGATACGAAATAACAATGATCTTACTAAAGCAATCAATATAATGCTTAATAACAAAAATTAATTTTATCTATAGATGAATAACAAAATAGCTTTAATTGGTGGATCAGGTTTTCTGGGGACCAAACTAAGCAAAACATTAAATAGAACAAACATAAACTACACAATCTTTGACATAGTTTCACCCTTTGAAGACAAAAATTTTCTATATGCTGATGTCCGGTCTGAAAAATCATTAGAACAGCTAAATGGTGCTACTCATATAATAAATCTTGCTGCAGAGCATAAAGACAATGTTGATCCTATTTCTAAATATGATGAAGTTAACATTCAAGGTGCTGTAAACGTTTGCAAGGCAGCCAGCAACTTTAATATTAATAAAATTATTTTCACTAGCTCTGTAGCGATTTATGGTTTTGCCCCTGCTGATACTGATGAGTCAGGAGAAGCTAATTATTTCAACGACTATGGACGCACTAAATTTTTAGCTGAGCATGTTTATAAAAATTGGCAGGCTGAGGATCCTATTAATCGGTCTCTTGTTATTATTAGACCAACAGTTATTTTTGGTGAGGGAAATAGAGGAAATGTTTATAATTTACTTAATCAGATTGCATCTAAAAGATTTATTATGTTTGGTGATGGTAAGAATAGAAAGTCTATGGCATATGTCGATAATGTAGCAGCATTTATTGAGTTTAACCTATCATCTATACCAGGTGTGCACATATATAATTATGTTGATAAACCCGATTTAGACATGAATACTCTTGTTTCAGCAGTTCGTCAAAAGTTATTTATGAAAAATAATGTCGGATTTAGATTTCCAAAGTTTCTTGGCATTTTTATTGGTTATTTGGCTGATATGATTACATTATTAATTAAGAAGAATTTACCAGTAAGCAGTATTCGAGTCAAAAAATTTATGGGAACTACTCAGTTTGCATCTTCAGTAAGTTCGACAGGATTTATTCCTCCTGTTTCTCTAGATATGGCTCCTCTTTGCATAATTCATTAAATTTGATCATTATTCGGTATCAAATGTTTTATTATTAGAA
>MDTB01084995.1_pt1 | contig 11004 bp, 5 predicted proteins | sample 811161 | NCBI WGS metagenome assembly MDTB01 (sample SAMN05326650, study PRJNA326480) | marine metagenome | isolation source: seawater | place: Mediterranean Sea | collected 2009 | reverse complement strand
CTCCTGCTGAAGGTACAGATACAGAGGAGAAATCAGAATTCTCAGTTATTATTACTGCTTCAGGTGGTTCTAAGCTTGCGGTTGTAAAATTAGTTAAGGAATTAACAGGTCAAGGTCTAAAAGAAGCAAAAGATCTTGTAGATAATGTACCGAGTACTATTAAAGAAGGAGTCTCAAAAGATGAGGCAGAAGGACTTAAAAAATCACTTGAAGAAGCTGGAGCTGAAGTTGAGCTCAAGTAATTTCAATATTTTTTCCTGATTCATTGATAGTCAACGATTCATTATTTAAAAATGTAGTTATAGTTTTTTAAAATTCAAACAAATTATATATGCCCGATAATAGAATAGATTTTGCTGCAGCAAAGCACTCCCCAGAATACCCGGACTTTTTAGACATACAAATTAAATCTTTTCAAGACTTTTTTCAACTTGAAACAAAGTCTGACGAACGTAAAGAAGAAGGATTATTCAATACTTTTAAAGAAAATTTTCCTATTACAGACACGCGAAATCAGTTTGTGTTGGAATTCATTGATTATTTTATAGATCCACCTCGTTATTCAATTCAAGAATGTATTGAAAGAGGATTAACTTATTCTGTTCCCCTTAAGGCTAGACTTAAACTTTTTTGTACAGATCCTGAACATGAAGATTTTGAAACGATTGTTCAAGATGTTTTTTTAGGCACTATCCCTTATATGACTCCAAGTGGAACTTTTATAGTTAACGGAGCAGAAAGAATTGTAGTTTCTCAACTACATAGATCTCCAGGTGTATTTTTTGGACAATCTTTTCACGCAAATGGAACCAAATTATATTCTGCAAGAGTAATTCCTTTTAAAGGATCGTGGATAGAATTTGCAACTGACATTAATAATGTTATGTATGCCTATATTGATCGGAAGAAGAAGCTTCCAGTCACAACTCTTTTCCGTGCAATTGGATATGAAAGTGATAAAGAAATACTTGAAATATTTGATCTTGCTGAAGAAGTTAAGGTTTCCAAATCTGGGCTCAAAAAAGTATTAAATCGAAAATTGGCAGCTAGAGTATTAAAAACATGGCATGAAGATTTTGTTGATGAAGATACGGGAGAAGTTATATCAATAGAAAGAAATGAAATTGTAATAGATAGAGATACAGTATTAGAAAAAGATCATCTTCAAGAAATTATGGATGCTGAAGTAAAGACAATTCTTCTTCACAAACAAGATTCACATCTTGCAGATTATGCTATAATCCATAATACTCTTCAAAAAGATCCTACAAATTCTGAAAAAGAGGCTGTTGAACATATTTACAGACAACTTAGAAATGCTGAGCCTCCAGACGAAGATACAGCGAGAGGTATAATAGATAAATTATTTTTTTCAGATCAAAGATACAATTTGGGTGAAGTAGGTAGGTATCGAATGAATAAAAAATTAGGACTTGAAGTTGAAATGGATATGCAAGTTTTGACAAAACTTGATATTATTACTATTGTAAAGTACTTAATTGAATTAATTAATTCAAAGGCAGAAATTGATGATATTGATCATCTTTCTAACAGAAGAGTCAGGACTGTTGGTGAGCAATTATCTTCTCAGTTTGGTGTTGGACTTGCAAGAATGGCAAGAACTATCAGAGAAAGAATGAATGTTCGTGATAATGAGGTTTTCACACCTATTGATTTAATTAATGCAAAAACTCTTTCATCAGTTATAAACACTTTTTTTGGCACAAATCAACTCTCACAATTTATGGATGCAACTAATCCTTTAGCTGAAATAACTCATAAGAGAAGACTTTCAGCTCTTGGCCCTGGAGGTTTATCTCGAGAACGTGCTGGTTTTGAAGTTAGAGATGTCCATTACACTCATTATGGTAGATTATGTCCAATAGAAACTCCTGAGGGTCCAAATATTGGATTGATTTCTTCCCTAGGGGTTTATGCTAAGGTAAATAACCTTGGATTTATTGAAACTCCTTATCGGAAAGTTGAAAAAGGAAAGATAAATTTAAATGACACAATATATCTAAGTGCAGAAGAAGAAGAAGACAACTTAATTGCCCAGGCTAATATACCTTATGATAAAAACGGTAAAATAACAATTGATAGGGTTATCGCAAGAGATCAAGCGGATTTTCCTGTAGTTGAACCCAAAGAAATTAATTATACTGATGTTGCCCCAAATCAAATAGCCTCTATATCCGCTTCATTAATTCCATTTCTAGAGCATGATGATGCCAATCGAGCTTTGATGGGATCAAATATGATGAGACAGGCTGTGCCTCTTTTGCGTCCTGAGTCTCCTATTGTTGGAACTGGTCTGGAAAGACAGGTTGCTTCAGACTCAAGAGTACTTGTCAATTCTGAGGGAGAAGGAAAGGTGAAATACGTAGATTCTGATAAGATAGTAATTAAATATGATCGATCTAAAGAGGAAAAGATGACCAGTTTTGAAGACGATATAAAAACATATGATCTGATTAAGTTTAGAAAAACAAATCAAGGTACATGCATTAATCTGAAACCGATAGTAAAAAAAGGAGACAAGGTATATAAAGGTATGGTTTTGTGTGAGGGTTATGCTACTGAGAAAGGAGAACTCGCATTGGGTAGAAATATGATGGTTGCATTTATGCCATGGAAGGGTTACAACTTTGAAGATGCAATTGTTGTTTCAGAAAAAGTTGTGAGAGAAGATATATTTACTTCTATTCATATTGATGAATATTCAATAGATGTTCGTGACACTAAGCTAGGTACTGAAGAATTGACTAATGATATACCTAATGTTAGTGAAGAAGCAACAAAAGATTTAGATGAAAACGGTATGATTCGTGTTGGCGCAGAAGTTAATCCTGGAGATATTTTGATCGGCAAAATAACTCCAAAGGGAGAATCAGATCCATCTCCTGAGGAAAAGTTATTACGTGCTATTTTTGGCGATAAAGCAGGTGATGTTAAGGATGCATCATTAAAAGCTCCACCATCACTTCATGGAGTAGTTATTGACAAAAAGCTTTTTACAAGGCCTTTTAAGGATAAAAGAAGACGAAATCAAGATAAGCAAGAATTAGAGATATTAGAAAAACAATTCAAGGTTAAATTTGATGAATTGCAAGATAGTCTTGTAGAGAAATTATACGCAATTGTCTCTGGTAAAACCTCACAAGGGGTAACAAATGATCTGGGTGAGGAGGTTGTATCTAAAGGTAAAAAATACTCTTTGAAATTACTTCAGAAAATAGATGATTATACTCATTTAAATTTATCTTCATGGACAAACTCAGCCAAAACGAATAAACTCGTTGCAGATTTAATTCATAATTATAAGATTAAAGAAAATGATCTTCAAGGTGTTCTAAGAAGAGAAAAATTTACTATTAGTGTCGGAGATGAATTACCTGCTGGCGTAAAGAAATTAGCTAAGGTTTATGTGGCAAAAAAGAGAAAGCTTAAAGTTGGAGATAAAATGGCTGGTAGACATGGTAACAAAGGAATTGTAGCTAGAATTGTCCGTGAGGAAGAAATGCCTTTTCTTGAAGATGGAACTCCAGTAGATATTGTCTTAAACCCATTAGGAGTTCCCTCAAGAATGAATATTGGTCAAATATATGAAACAGTTTTAGGTTGGGCTGGTCTAAATTTGAATAAAAAGTTTTCCACTCCAATTTTTGACGGTGCTTCAATTGATCAAATAAACAAATTAACTGAAGAGGGAAGAGTTCCCCAATATGGACACACTTATTTATATGATGGGGGAACAGGAGATCGTTTTGATCAAGCAGCCACAGTAGGTGTTATTTATATGCTTAAGTTGGGACATATGGTTGATGACAAAATGCATTCAAGATCTATAGGTCCCTATTCTCTTATAACTCAGCAACCGCTTGGAGGTAAGGCACAGTTTGGCGGTCAAAGGTTTGGTGAGATGGAAGTATGGGCTCTAGAAGCTTACGGTGCTTCCAGCGCTTTACAAGAAATATTAACAGTTAAGTCAGATGACGTTATAGGTAGAGCTAAAACATATGAATCTATTGTCAAAGGTGAAACTCTGCCAGAGCCAGGATTACCTGAATCATTTAATGTTTTAATGCATGAATTAAAGGGGCTTGGCCTAGATATAAGATTAGTAGAATAAATTTAATTAAGGGAGATACAAAATTATGATAAGAAATAATGAACTAATTACTCAGAAGAAATTTAATAAGATTTCAATTGGATTGGCATCACCAGAAGTTGTTTTAGCTAATTCTAGGGGAGAAGTCCTTAAACCAGAAACTATTAATTATAGAACACATAAGCCAGAGAGAGATGGTCTTTTTTGTGAAAGAATTTTTGGTCCTGTTAAAGATTTTGAATGTGCTTGTGGAAAATATAAGCGAATTAGGTATAAAGGAATCGTTTGTGATAGATGTGGCGTTGAGGTTACGGAAAAAAAAGTTAGACGTGATAGAGTTGGCCACATAAGTCTGGTAGTTCCTGTTGCTCATATATGGTATTTTCGATCATTGCCAAATAAGATAGGATACCTTTTAGGTCTTCCTTCAAAAAAATTGGATATGATAATTTATTATGAAAGATATGTTGTCATCCAGGCAGGTGTTGCAAAAAATCCTGAGGGAGAGCCCCTGGAGGTAATGGATTTTTTAACAGAAGAGGAATATTTAAATGTCATGGAAAGCCTTCCCCCTGAAAATCAGTTTATGGAAGATTCTGACCCAAATAAATTTATTGCAAAGATGGGGGCAGAATGTTTAATAGAATTACTTTCAAGAATTGATTTAGAAGAACTTTCTTATTCACTTCGACACAAAGCTAACAATGAGACTTCAAAACAAAGAAAAACAGAAGCACTTAAAAGACTTCAAGTCGTTGAAGCATTTAGAGAAGGAAATTTAAACAATGAGAATTTACCTGAATGGATGGTAATGAAGGTCATTCCTGTAATTCCACCTGAGTTAAGACCTTTAGTTCCATTAGATGGAGGTCGTTTTGCAACCTCTGATCTAAACGATTTATATCGAAGAGTTATTATTAGAAATAACCGATTAAAAAGGCTTGTTGAAATCAAAGCTCCTGAAGTTATTCTAAGAAATGAGAAAAGAATGCTTCAAGAGTCAGTAGATTCATTATTTGATAATACTCGAAAGGCCTCTGCTGTAAAGACTGACTCTAATCGACCATTAAAGTCTTTATCCGATTCTTTAAAGGGAAAGCAAGGAAGATTTCGTCAAAACCTTCTAGGGAAAAGGGTCGATTACTCTGCTCGCTCAGTAATAGTTGTTGGACCTGAATTAAAACTCTACGAGTGTGGTATCCCAAAAGATATGGCCGCTGAAATATATAAGCCATTCATAATTAGAAAGTTAATTGAGAGGGGAATAGTTAAAACTGTTAAGTCTGCTAAGAAAATTATAGATCGTAAAGAGCCTGTTGTTTGGGATATTTTGGAAAATGTATTAAAAGGGCATCCAGTTTTATTAAATAGAGCTCCAACTCTTCACAGACTTGGTATTCAGGCATTTCAACCAAAATTAATAGAAGGCAAAGCAATTCAATTGCATCCTCTAGTATGCACTGCTTTTAATGCTGATTTTGATGGAGACCAAATGGCGGTTCATTTACCTTTGGGACCTCAAGCAATATTAGAAGCTCAACTTCTTATGTTAGCCTCACACAATATTCTAAATCCTGCAAATGGCTCACCAATAACTGTTCCATCTCAAGATATGGTCCTTGGACTATATTATATGACTAAAGCAAAAAAATCTTCAAAGGATAATCCTGTTTTAGGAGAGGGACTGACTTTTTATTCTGTAAATGAAGTTCATATAGCTCACAATGAAAAGAAAGTAGATCTTAATGCGATTATAAAAATTAGAGCAAAGGATTTTGATCAAGAAGGGATTTTGAAGAATCAAATCATTGAAACTACAGTAGGAAGGGTCTTGTTTAATGAAGTTGTTCCAGAAAAAGCAGGTTTTTTTAATGAAGTTTTAACAAAAAAGAATCTCAGAGAAATTATAGGGAAAATTTTAAAATTAACTAGTGTTCCAGAAACTTCTCTTTTCCTAGATCAAATAAAGGATATGGGCTATGCTTTTGCATTTAAAGGAGGTTTGTCTTTTAGTCTTGGTGATATTATAATACCTAATGAAAAAAATAAAATGATAGAAGAAGCAAATTCTGAAGTTGAGGGTATATTAAGCACTTATAATATGGGATTAATTACAAATAATGAGAGATATAATCAAGTAATTGATGTTTGGACTTCTACTAACGCTAAATTAACTGAATTAGCAATGAAGAGGATAACTGATGACCAAGATGGATTTAATTCTGTTTACATGATGTTAGATTCTGGTGCAAGAGGATCAAAAGAACAAATAAGACAGCTCACCGGAATGAGAGGACTTATGGCAAAACCAAAAAAATCAAACGTTGGAGGAGGTGAAATTATTGAAAATCCTATTCTTTCAAATTTTAAAGAAGGACTCTCTATTATCGAATACTTTATTTCTACTCATGGTGCAAGAAAAGGCCTTGCAGATACAGCGCTTAAAACAGCAGATGCCGGTTATCTAACTAGACGTCTAGTGGATGTTTCCCAGGATGTAATTGTTAAGATTCCTGACTGTGGAACATTAAGAGGGATAAAAGTTCAAGCTCTAAGAAAAAATGAAGAAGAGGTTGAATCTTTAGGAGAAAGAATTTTGGGCAGGGTATCTCTTGATACAATTAAGGATCCTGTAACTGATGAAATTTTAGTACAATCTGGGACTGAAATTACTGAGGAAATTGTAAAAAAGATTGAAAACACCCTAATTGATGGCGTTGAAGTAAGATCTCCTCTTACCTGTGAAGCATTAAAAGGAATATGTGTAAAATGCTATGGTAGAAATTTATCAACTGGTAAAATGGTTCAATTAGGAGAATCAGTTGGCGTTGTTGCTGCTCAATCTATTGGAGAACCAGGCACTCAACTTACTTTGAGAACATTCCATGTTGGTGGAGTTGCTGGAAATATTTCAGAAGAAAATAAATTAATTGCTAAGTTTGATGGTACTGCTGAAATTGAAGATTTGAAAACTGTAAATGGGAAAGACAGTGAAGGTAATGATGCTAATATAGTTATATCCAGAACTGCTGAGATTAAATTGATTGATAGCAAGACAAAAAATGTTCTAAGTGTTCACAATATTCCATATGGCTCCTCAATATTTATTAAAAATAAAAAGAAGCTTTCTGCTGGAGAAGTAATTTGTGAATGGGATCCATTTAATGGCGTTATTGTGTCTGAGTTTTCAGGTAAAATAGTTTATGAGAATATTGAACAAGGAATTACTTATAAGGTTGAAATTGATGAGCAAACTGGTTTTCAGGAAAAGGTTATCATAGAGTCAAGAAATAAAAAATTAATCCCCACCTTACTTATAAACGATACTAAAGGCAAATTGTTAAGATCATATAATTTACCAGTTGGAGCTCATTTGATGATCAATGAGGGTGATAGTATAAAGGAGGGAAGAATTTTAGTGAAAATTCCAAGAAAATCCGCGAAATCTGGAGATATAACAGGAGGTTTGCCAAGGGTCACAGAACTTTTTGAAGCTAGAAACCCCTCTAATCCTGCTGTAGTATCTGAGATTGATGGTGTTATTTCTTTCGGCAAAATCAAACGTGGGAACAGAGAAATAATTGTAGAATCAAAATTTGGTTTAATTAAGAAATATTTAGTTAAACTTTCAAATCAAATACTAGTCCAAGAAAATGATTTCATTAAGGCTGGTATGCCATTATCAGATGGATCAATTACTCCAACGGATATATTAAGGATAAAAGGGCCCTCTGCTGTTCAACAATATTTAGTAAATGAGGTTCAAGAAGTCTATAGACTCCAAGGTGTTAAGATTAATGATAAGCATTTTGAAGTTGTTGTGCGACAAATGATGAGGAAAGTAAGGATACAAGATCCTGGGGACTCTATTTTTTTAGAAAATCAACTAGTTTATAAATCTGATTTTATAATTGAAAATGATAATTTACATTCAAAAAAAGTTGTTGAGGAAATTGGTGATTCCGAAAAGTTTAAAGCTGGGCAAATAATTTCTGCACGACAATTGCGTGATGAAAATTCCTTCTTATTACGTGAAAAGAAAAATAAGCTTATTGCTAGAGACGCAAAAACAGCTACTGCAACTCCAGAGCTTCAGGGTATAACTAGAGCTTCACTTCAGACAAAATCATTTATATCTGCAGCTTCTTTCCAAGAAACTACTAAGGTCCTTAATGAAGCTGCAGTTAATGCAAAAGTTGACATGCTTGGCGGTTTGAAGGAAAATGTCATTGTAGGTCATAAAATTCCTGCCGGAACTGGTCTTAGAGAATATGATGATATTATTGTTGGGTCCAAAGATGAATACAATAGTCTATTAATTGACAATGAAGAAAAAGTAGATATTTCAAATGAGTGACAAGGAAAAAAATAAAGAAAAGAAAATAAATATTGAAATTGATGAGAAAATTTCTGAAGGGATTTATTCAAACCTTGCGATTATTAATCATTCAATTTCAGAATTTGTTGTTGATTTTGTTACGATAATGCCTGGATCTCCTAAAGCTAAAGTTAGATCAAGAGTAATCCTAACTCCAGAACATGCAAAAAGATTACAAAAAGCTCTTGCAGATAACATAAAACGTTTTGAAAGTGTGAATGGGGAGATTAAGTCTAAAGAATTACCCCCAATTCCTTTAAATTTTGGCCCCACTGGGGAGGCATGATATTAAAATCTTATACATGTTTTGTTAGTATGCTTTTATTATTTTTATCTCCAATATTTTTTTGTAAATGAGAGAAGATGTCATTTTAGTTGATGGAAATGATAATGCTATAGGTACAATGGAAAAAATGGAGGCACATCAAAAAGGAGTTCTTCATAGAGCTTTTTCTGTATTTATTTTAAACGATAAAAATGAGTTGTTAATTCAAAGAAGAGCAGAGAATAAATACCACTCAGCTGGATTGTGGGCTAATACATGTTGCAGTCATCAGCGTAAAGGTGAATCATCAATTCAAGCTGGTCAAAGGAGACTTTATGAAGAAATGGGATTTAGATCTTCACTTCAAAAATTATTTTCATTTATTTATAAGGCTTCATTTGACAATGGATTAATTGAACATGAATTTGATCATGTTTTGTTAGGCTATAGTAATGACAAACCAAAAATCAATACTATTGAAGTTGATGATTTTAAATGGATTAGCATAGAAAAGCTTAATAAAGACATAGTTTTAAAACCAGAAAAATATACTGCTTGGTTTCTTATTATATTTGAGAGATTTTATAAATATGTTTTAGATAACAATCTAAGTATAGCAAATAAGAAAAGTAATTAGTCGGAACTTCTTTCTTCTTTTTTCCTTTTTTTTATAAGTAGTTGAAGATCTTTTCCATATTTTGATATTTTAACTTCAGGACTTAGTTTAACCATAACAGAATCTAGTAATTTTATACTTGTATCATTTACTTCTGTAAGTAATAGATAGGGTGCAATTTCTCTATTATAGTTTGTGCTTGCAAAATTTAAAGTAAAAAGATATCTCCTCAAAAGAAGATTGTCCATCTTTTTTTGAATAGAATCTAATTTTTCAGAGACATTATTTTCTCTAAGTTCATTAAAATAAATTTTTACAAGTTTTAGATTTTCTTGATCAAATTTTCTAATGAAGGTTAGATATTCCTCTAATAATATATGATTTTCTGAACCTGATATTACAGCACTACTTTCATAGGTTTTTAATAAGGTATTGATTTCAACGGTTCCTTTTTCACCAAAAAAACGTATTCTATCATTTAATGTGTCCCCATCTTTTTTATCTAGATATAAGTAAAATATTTCAGGAGAATTTATCTTTGCTTTAAGACTAAATTCAGGAGATCCTTTCAGGATAATTGAATCAAGATCAATTAAAATAGAATCTTGTATTTTTTGTAAGTATAAGGTGCCTTTTCTTAACCCCTCAATTGAGCCTTTAACTTCGATTGTGTCCATATCATTTAAGTCTTCATTGATACAACCAGATACCAGTAATAAAAGGATTATAAGTTGATAAATTTTTTTCATTAATTAAGATTTAACCAATAGGTTAATTTCAAATTTAAACTTCTTAGACGAGGTATAAACGGGTTTTCTGCAATATAATTATCATTATAAACAATAAAAAGATCAGATAACGGAGCAAATCTCCATCTAAAGCGAGTATTAATACCTAGAGTTTCGGATTGAGAATTAAATTGGATTAGTGTATTCCAAGATGTATTCTTAGAAAAAGTTACATCTATCCATGGGTTTAAAAGCCATAAAGATGATGTAGGATATGGTTTTGGAAGTATTACTTTATCAAAACTTAATTCTAAACCGGTGCTTACAAATGGTTGGAACTTTAATTCAAATTCACTTTCAACGGAGTATATATTTCCATTATAGAATTGCCCTAAAGAAGTACCTATATCAAAAGAAAAAGGTTTTCTCAGATCAGAAGAGTAATTAAACTCAATTTCAGTATACTTATAACTTCTTCCAGCGGGTAAGGGATTTTCTGAGTCTGAACCTGTTGGATCAAAGGGTTTAAATAAATATGTCATTCTACTAAAAGTTTGAATTTCCAAATCACTTAGATTATTAAAGTCCATTGTGAACTCTGTTAAGTATGTTCTGTCAGAAAGTAAAAAATCTGAGTCTGGTTTGTGCGTTAAATAAATACCTTGTCTAAATCCATAATATCTTATTTTTTCATTTTCTGGATAAATACGGTATTGATAACTGGCTCGTGATTTAAAAATATCAGTTCTTCTTATATATCCCAAATCTGATTTAAAGTCAGAGCCTACATATCCAGCTCCAGCGCTAATAGTACTTTTGGTTTTATTTCTCTGAACTCTAATACCTGAGCTCATATTATCATTGCCAAAATTAGGTGTAAATGATTTATGAATGTATAGCCTTCCT
>MDTB01218962.1_pt1 | contig 11006 bp, 11 predicted proteins | sample 811161 | NCBI WGS metagenome assembly MDTB01 (sample SAMN05326650, study PRJNA326480) | marine metagenome | isolation source: seawater | place: Mediterranean Sea | collected 2009 | reverse complement strand
TTCTATTTTTTATCCACCAACTATCTGGATACGGCATTTTTGTTGGACCATCTTGTGTACGCTTGTGAATTAGTCTCGGAACAACATTCCAGGGAACTATGGAGTTCTTCTTTCCTATCGCTGCCGTCAAATAAGAGTATAAAGCTCCGGCTCCGTTGGATATGTACATATCAGGAGCAACTCGCTCACCATAGCTTTCATACATTTTGTGAGGATATACCCAGCAATGCTCAGCAGCGGCGTATCCCGGAGTAATCTGCAAGGGTTCAGTGTTTAGACTTTCGGGAGGGTATGCTCCATCATCTGTATCTTTCTGGTCGTATGGGTACCCAAAAGGAGGAGGAAAAAAATTATCTGTCCCTTCAATTGCAAGAATTGCCCTGCCTACATCTTCATTGCTCTTGAGCCAGTTGTACAAAGAGGTAAAAAAGTCTTTTGTAGGAAACTCTATTCCAGAAGTCATATGCATGTAATATTCATAAGGCCCTCTTTTCTTTACCGCTTGTCTCAAAGAGTGGTTAAGAGTTGCAAAGCAAGAAAGTTGCTCTCTGGTAATATTATAAAGAAAGCCACTGGAAGTAGCCCTTTCTATAAAGTTTGACACGTTAATGTTATCGTCTATGTCAGTCCGAGATCCTCTGCACTCTGAGACTATCACGTCATAATCTTTAAAGTCTTGTGACAAAATAGAATCTATGTCCTTATTCCATCCTTCGTGAGAGACTCTTCCAATCGTACACGTGTTGTAAACTATAAGAATTCCTTTATTCATCTAACCACCTTTTTACTCCCACCCTTCCGGGGAGTCGTATCTTTCAAGAAGACGCCTTTTTGCTGTAAAGCCAGGCCAGAAAGGCTCGTTTTCTTTAATGTAAACATTGTATATTGATCTTCGCCAGCGTGTAGGATGTGTGTTTTTATCGGCTGAGTGCACCAAGAGTCCATTTACTGCCAAAACATCTCCCTCCTCGTAGGCAAGCTGAATTATAGGAAACCCTTCTGGTATCTCGCAATTGTTTCCTATTGGTGCGCACTGATAAAGCCTTCCTAGCTCATCTTTGGAAAAGTTTGCCTTAGGATTGCAAGGCAAAAGTCCGAGCCTGTGACTTCCAGGAACAACCTTAAGAGAGCCATTAGATTTATCAGCATCGTCAACAGCTATTGCTAAATTAAGATAGTTGTTTCCATCTGGAGTTTTTCCAGCGTAATTATCTTGATGCCAGACAGATCCATGCTCGAGAGGGTTGCTAGGTTTACAAAAGAATGATATACTCCCTATGGGAATCGCTCTTCCTCTTAGCAAAGCATCCCCTATATCGCACATTTTTTTACCAGCGTGAGCCTTTCTTAGACTTCTGTGGTAGTGCTGATCTAGCTTATTTGTAAAGTGACCCTCTGCAAGTTCGTCCATATCGTTTCTTATTACATTGATCTCTTCTTTTGACCAGACTGATTTTATAAGCAGATATCCATTAGTGTCATAAAACTGTATTTGCTCTTCTGTTAGGGCAAAAGAGTCCATATATGTTTTTACTTCTTTAGTATTTTCATGCTTCATATTTCTTTTCCGATCTATATTCTAAGGGTCGTCCATCAATAACCATGTCGCTTAAGATATTGGTGTCATGAAAATTATTATAAATTCTATCTGATACATCTGAAGGATCTAGCCCATATGTGAATTCTTCTATTGTCATAATTCTTGTAGGATAAACATTTACGATTCTTACGTTATCCTTTAGAGCTTCTATGTTTAAGCTTTTTGAAAATCCTCTCAGACCCCACTTGGTTGCTGAGTGGACGCTTCTTTTCTCCTTAGGTTCGACACCAACAATAGAGTTAATGTTTATTATACCTCCCGGAGAGTTAGATTTTATAACTGGGTAAAGCTTGTGAGACAATAAAATAGGAGAGATTAAATTTGTGGAAAGACTTTCATGTATCTGATCTGATGTCATCTCTTCAAGCTTGGTGCCATAGCAAGGTATTGCTGCATTGTTAATTAGAACTGATGAATTATGCTTGACGCCAGCTGTGTATAACTTTAGTAAAGTGTCTTCATCTCTAAGGTCTCCTAAGATTGATTCGACTACATTGTCTATATGTGTGGCTGCTTCGAGCAGCCTTCCTGGATTTCTTCCATGTAGTATTATATTATAGCTCTCGGAGAATCGCTTTGCGATTGAAAGCCCTAGGCCGTGGCTAGAAGCTGTAACTATAACACTACTGGTACCTTGCATCATTTCCAAAGGGCTCCTTCCCTATTTTAGAGTTTTCTGAAGATGGTTTATCTTCCGGGGTGCAAGAGTACAGGTAAGCTCCTTTTTTATTGCACCACCAGACAACTTTTTCACACCATTCGCTCCAAGAGCTCCAGGTATCTGTAGTTTTATCAATATTGTACCTAAAGTCTCCAGCAATAAGCTTAACCTCTTTTCCCTGCATGACTCCTTCGTATTCTTCCCATATGTTATATTTCAGGGATATAATTTCATCGCTAGTCTGATTTGGAAGCTTTATTAGGGACCTGTTTAGAAAGACTGCCTGATCAATTACGTCTTCACAATTTTCTGCATCTACGATCTGCAGAGCTTTGCACAATACTTCTTTTGCATCAGAATAGAATTCTTCAATTTCTCCACCAGTAACAATTTCAATAAACGCTAGTTCGTCAGGAGGCCAGTATACGTTTAACCACTCCTTAGAGGGACAAAACTCAGGACCGCCAAGCTGCATGTCTCTTGCGTGGCTGTAGAGCCTTTTTTGAACCTTAGACAATGCTGAGTCTGACTCCTGTTCAAAGTTCATAAAAGCATCAAATATTGATCTATAGTCAAGACCGTAAACAGAATTAGCAACAGTTATTGGTATCTGAAATATCTTATTAAAGTATAGAAACCCTACTAGAGATGCAAAGTACCTAGCTCTTACCCAGTCCTCTCCGTTCATAGTTTTTGTTCCTATTACCATTTGCTGAGTTTCTGATATTTCTTCTGATTCTAGTGTTCCATGTATGTTTATAATATCTGACTCTACAACCTGTATTTTATGATTTTCTATATATTCTGGTTTTGCCATCTCTGTATTGGGTAGTATTGATAAATTATTAAACTGTATTCTATTATACTGGCCTCTTTCAATTAGACTAATAGTTCCATCTATAAAGCTTTCGCACGTTTCTTCAGGAAGCCCTAATATTAAATCTGAAAAAGTTTTAATTCCATCATCAGTAAATTTTTTCTGAAGGTTGAAAAAGTGATCTAGCTTTATATTGTGTCGTTTTATTGCTTTCAAAGTAGGAGGATACACAGATTCAAAAGCAATTAGTACGCCTTTTGAAAGACCTGATGTTGCTAATAGTTTTTGGACTCTATATGAAGATTCTGAGTTGTTTTTTGTATTTTGAACTGATAGTGCATGAGGATAGCCAGATTTTTCTTTGTTATCAGCAAATCTTTTTGCAATAGAATAGTCTCGATCTTTATACATTCCAAAGTTTGCATCACAGCAGAATATAAACTCAATTTTATTTTCTGAGAACCAGTCTGCCTCTAGAAATAACCTGTCTTCTAAGCTATACTTTTGAACTTTCTTTTTAAAGCCCACGCCCCAGTCGCAATATGCACATGAAAAAGGGCATCCGCGATTTGTTTCCCATAATCCGATCCATTTTTCACTAGGGTTGTTTGAAATAAGATTATCAAAATATCCCTCCAGAAACGGAGAAGGTATTTCATTCATATCTTTTATTCTTTCACATTGTGCGTTTGTTATTATTTCCCCTGTTTCATTTCTATATGTTATTGATGGAACATTATTCCATTCCTTTTTGTGAAAATTAGTTAAAAGATCAGAAAAAACTCTTTCGCCTTCGCCAATTGCTGCTATGTCAATAAAATCGTATTTGCTAAGATATTTGTCTGTATCTTTATCGGGAACATGGCAACCTCCAAATACAATTAGGCACTCAGGATTGACTTTTTTAACCTCTTTTGCAATCTCTAAAGATAGATTGTGATTCCAAACATAGACACTAAATGCTGCAATATCTGCATCTTTAAGCTGATTGACTGCGTCTTTTACTTTAACTCTTTTGTATATTGGATTTATAAATTCAAATTTTTCAATTTCATCTACGTGAAACAAAGCATACGAATATAGAAAGCCTAGAGATAGAGGTAAATAGTTTTGTCCAGAAAAACTATTATTTATCTGAATCATTCCTACTTTTGTTTTTTCATTATTCATTATTGATCTCACTATTTACATACCAATCTATTAAATCTTTTATACCTTCTTCTAGAGATATTTTTGGATTAATTCCTAGCTTCTTTGCCCTTGAAGTATCTAATATTCTAATTATATCTCCTGACGGCTTTGATGTATCCCAAACAATTTTAGGATTGAGTCCTGAATGTTTTACTATAGTTGTAATTAGCTCTTTAATGGAGTATCCTGTTCCACTTCCTAGATTAATAGGCATGCTAGGTCCGGGACATTGTCTCATTACTTCAAGCATTCCCATTGCAACATCTTTACTATGAATAAAGTCTCTTATATTTGATCCATCTCCCCATGCCACTATCTCATCTTTACCTGAAAGGACTTTTTTTACTAATGATGGCACCACCATCGCAGAATCAGTATTAAAATTATCATATGGTCCGTAAGTATTTGCCGGTCTTACTATTGAAATCTCATCCCACCCATATTGAATCTCATAAGCTTCTGTTTGAAGCTCACCCATTCTCTTGGCCCAGCCTGCAAATCTATCGTTTTTTGAAGGAAAAGTTTTCCACACATCTTCCTCAAAAAATATTTCTGCAGGTGCATATACACCTAGCGTGCTTGAGTACATGTATCTTTTTACATTTTTTTCCTTTGCTGCGCGCATTAAGTTTGTATCAAACAGAATCATTGGAACAAAATGACTTGCTGGCCTTTCTTTCATTGCCTTAGGTGACCCTTTGGCACACAAAAGATTAAAAACATAATCCATTCCCGATGTTGCTTTAAGGCAGTTGTCATATACTGTTAGATCAAGAGACATTTGATCAATATTTTTATTATTTGTTTTGTTTAAGTCACATACTAGAACATTTGCCTCTTCTTTAAGCAATAAATCAACTAATTGTCTTCCAATAAGACCTGATCCTCCTGCAACTAAAACATTTTTTCCTTTAAACATATTTTTCCTTTAAAACTATACCATTGTTTGGAAGTGATTGTACTTCAATGTCTCCATTTTTAAACTTTTGCTCACATTGATAAAAAGTCTCATCGACAAAAAGAGTTAAATCTTTCCCTACTCTTCTTAGCTTGTCTATTGTAAAATAAGATTCTCCAAATCTTTCTATTACTTCTACACTATTTTCATGAGAAAATGTGCTTTTCATTAATACTCCAAAGTTAATTGATATTCTAGTTCTAGAATTAAGTTCAAATTTTGTCCTATGCAAGCATGCATGATCCATTGCAATAAGCTTTGAATTTTCCATTTTTCCAATATACCTTTTATCAAAATATCTTTTATGTGCTTCATTAAAATTACTAGATATAGTTAAAAAATCACTATTAGGTCTAATAGGTTCAAAATATTCAACTGTTGAACCTTCTATGTCACCTAGAACTCCTGCCATAAAAATTGCGTCGCCATGGTGGCCTACCCATGCATCAGAATGTATTTTTCCAGTATAGTATGGTCGATTTTGTGTATCTACGGACTGGCATGGTGCCTTTATCATTACGTGTATACACATTAGTTTTTCAATATGTTCAGAAATATTATGGTTATCTAGTATCTTTATTACTTCAGTTTGTGCATTATTTAAAAAACTTGCTGTTTCATTTTTTGGTAAAATAGCTCCATTAGGAGTAACATTTGGAAGTTGCAAAATTTCTAAAGTATGATTTTCTAAATCTTCGTCTGTTTTAATAGAAAACTTTTTTCCATAAAACGCTTCTAGAGAATTTTCAAGATAGGCAGATATAGAAGAGCTTAAGTCTCTTAAGTCTGAGTCGTAAAAATATACTAGTCCTGGAAAGCTTTGTTTTTCGTAACCTGCAAGGTTTTTATACACATGTTTTCTTTTTTCAACTAATGTTGTCACTATATTTTTCCGCATTACTTGATACATTATTTAGCTTTTTACATAAGTTGTAAATTTGAGATCTGGTTAGATCAGTATGATTTCCAATATATAAGCCTCTATCATGTATGTAGTTGGAAGTCTCAAGATTTCCTACTATTTTATGCTCATAGTTTTTTAAATAAGGCTGACGAGCTTGATTTCCGCCTCCTGCAGTACCTAGCCTATACTCAACTAGCTCATCATTTAGAATTTTGCATACATCATTGAGACAATTGTTATCTTTTCTTAGTATCAAGGGTAACGCAAAGCTGCTGTTTCCGTCAGTTAAAAATTCAGTATAATAAAGATCAGAATCTAGCAGCTCAAGCCATGTTTTTAAATTTTCTTTTCTGTGTTTAATATTTTTATCTAATCTGTTTATTTGTGATATTCCTAAAACTGCATTTATTTCTGTGCTTCTCATGTTGTACCCAGGAACAGCAAAAGTAAATAATGGATTTAGATTTTTATTTGAATATTTTTTCTGAATCTCATCTGAAGCCTCTCTTGTCATTCCGTGTGATCTAAACATCTTTGCTAGCTGGTATATATTTTCGCTGTTCGTAGATACCATTCCGCCTTCTATTGTTGTCATGTGATGTCCAAAATAAAATGAAAAACATGACATATCACCAAAAGATCCAACTTTTTTATTCTGGTATGTTGCTCCGTGAGATTCACAGCAATCTTCTATTAGTATTAAATCATGATCATTTGCAAGTTTAATAATTTTATCATTTAAACCATTAAAACCTAGTGCGTGTACAATGACAATTGCTTTTGTATTTTTATTGATTGCTGCTTTTATATTTTCATAGCTAATCGCCATTGTTTTTAAATCAACATCAACAAAGACAGGTGTAAACCCGGTATTGATAACAGATGAAACGTCAGAAACCCACCCTATAGGAGGTACGATAATTTCACCTTGTTGACCTTTTTCTTCTCTAACTATTGATGTTGTAATATAGTTTGCAGAGGCTCCCGAGCCAACCATAACACTATATTTTACACCGAGCCATTGTGACCACAAATTTTCAAACTCAATAACTTTTGGTCCATTTGTAAATCTATTTGTATTTAAAATAAAGTTTGAAAGATCTAGCTTATCTTCTTCTGTTATGTTATCATTTATTAAAGGCCATTTGTACTTCATTCTATTTATCTCTTTTTTGTAAAATTGGATTTCTGGTTGGCCAGTCAATATCAAGCCTGCTATCATTCCATTTTAAAGTAAACTGACTGTCTACGTCTGGGTAGTCTCCTTCATATGCCCATTTGTAATAAAAGACTGAACTCTCTGACAATACATAGAATCCGTTTCCGTATCCCGGAGGTAGAAAAACAGATTTTCTATTTTTTCCTGTAAGAATCTGCCAATCCCACTCTAGGTAAGTTTTTGATTCGGGCCTGTTATCTACAACAACGAGGTATATCTCTCCTGAAAGACATGTTATCAGCTTTGAAGACTTGTGATCTCCATGTATTCCCCTAAGGACATTTTTTCTAGAGGTGGATACTTTGTCATGTATAAAATCCACATCGGGAAGAATCTCTCCTTTCTTCCAGATTGTCCATAAATCACCTCTAAAATCTGAGTAACATGAAGGGGTGAAAACTTCTACATCATCAAACTTCATTTTTTTTCACTATTGTTAGAACTTTTTCTATAATTTCATCTTTACTAGGGGGCAAATTATCTACAGTTGGAAAAAACCCAGCAGTCCTTTCTTTAAGGCCCATGGTGTGAACGGACTTTCCTGATTTAAGCATAAGTTTGTGTGCAATATTGCTACATGTTCCTTGAACATAGTCATCATCAAGAACCATTCCTCCGAATCTTGATTTTTTTAGAGTTTCTATCCACTCTCCATCTGCTACGAAAGGCTTTATCCATAGCTGGTGAACTATGCTAATCTTGTATCCCATAGCTTCTAAATCTTTTCTAGCTTCTTCTGCTGCAAACCTAGTAATTGACACGGGAAAGAGAACAAAATCTGACTCGTCATGCATAACATTTTTCATCTCTTCTGTATTTTCATAACTTTTTCTATGTTCCGATACATAGTACGGCACGTCATCTAGCATGAAGCTTTTATAAGCTAGCCTATACTCTCCTGGTGTCATCGGAGCTATGACCTTCAGACCGGGCATTCTATCGTAGATCGAGTGGTGAGATGAGCCTGCAACAGGTCCAATTCCACCTTCCATTGCTATACTTCTAACGAATATAGGGCACGGTCTTCCCCATATTTCTTTTGACTTGGCTGCGTAATTTACAATAGAGGGTGCGTTATACCATTGAAAACCCTGATATCTTACAACATAGATTGGCCTTTCTCCCGCCAGAGCAATTCCGGTGACTATTGAGCCCCCAGCTACATCTGCCATGGAAAGCTCAACCATTCCATCCTCTTCGTACAGCTCAGGTAAAGTTCCACCAACCCATCCAACAGCTGTCAGACACTGTCCAAAGCATCTTCCACCGTTGCCTAAGTGGTTTCTTGTTAAAGCCTTTATTGTTTCTCTAACTGTATCTGCCATGCTCTCTGCACCTCTCTATTAGCCTCAAGATCTATTAGTTTTCCTGTATCGCCTATGGACTCCATTTCACTAAGATATCTATCAAAAGTATTTTCATCATCTATTCCTGCACCAGAGTGCCAGAACTTTCTATGAGTGTCAATATTTAGCAGCATAGGTGAATCAAATACACCGTCCATTGATTTTTTTATCTCTTCTGGGTCATCGTTTATCTGGAAAGCTCTCATACCAAAAGCACGAGAGACATCTACAAGACTCCAGTCTCTTCTCATTTTCTTCTCTGTTAGTATTGATAGATTGTTATCTTCTACTACAAATAAGATTGGAAGCTTTTTTGTTGCTGCCCAGCCAAGTGCACCCAGAACGTAATCTTCTTCCGCAGAGGCATCACCCATAAAAACTACTGTAGGCTTATTAGTTGAATAGCAGTGACCAACAGCTATGGGAACTTGACTTCCCATTAGACCATCGTGTCCAAATATTTTTTTTTCAACAGATTGTATAGACGCTGAGCCTCCCATGCCGTTTGCACATCCCGAAGTTCTTCCGAGAAGTTCATCGATTAGTTTTTCAATCGGAGCTTCAAAAGAAAGATAAGTAGAGTGACCTCTATGCTGTATAAAAATATTAGGAGATATATTTATCTCATGCAAGCACTCAGAAATTGAAGCAGAAATATATTCCTGACCAGCTGAAAGGTATATTGGAAACTTAAAAAGTCCGGACTTTATGCCATCAAATACATACTGTTCAAAGTTTCTACAAAGAGCTGCTCTTTTAAAAACATTAGTTCTATAGCTACTCATACTTTTCTCCAACAAATCTCATAGTATCTTTCCAGTTTTCAAATCTATATCCCTTGTCATCAATATAGACCTGAGATCTTGGTTTTTCTGCAGTTACTTCTGAAATATATTGCATTACATCATACTTTGTGAGCCACTCAATAACTAGTTCGGTCCCTGTCTTACCTTGAACTATTGGGCGACTTGGCTTGGCTTTTGCTGTGAAAATTATGATATTAAATTTTTTCGATAGCTCTCTAATTGCCTCTAGAGATCCTTCGATTGGATCGCCATAGCAAGTCCCGTCGTGAAAACCTTTATCAAAAGAATGAATAACTCCATCGAAATCAATTGCGATATTATTTAAATCTTTTTCAAATCCTGGAGGATAATCTTTAGTACTAGTCATCTTTACTCATTAACATTATAATTGTATTGTTTTTAATATCTTGAAAAACAGTTGTCAACTCTTTTAAAACAGAAGCCGCAACAATATCACCAGGACCTGCGACATTTATACCATACTCAGTTACAAGACCCCCTTTTAAAAACATAACATTTTGTGTATCTTGAAGAGTGTGAAAATATTCACTGCTTAAAATATTTAAAACTGTTAGAGTTGCATTACCTGCGGTGTATGTGTTACAGGATCCGAGAATAGGCTCGTCTATCCATATACAATCGTTTTCTTTAGGATACTCAAACGTAGAATCTTCGTATGGCTTTCCTTCTCTACCGTAGCTGTCTTTAAATCTTACTAGATCGTGTTTGTCTACAGGCGTCTCTATCTCCAGGACATACGCGCCGTTTTCGCTGGTTGCCTGAGTAGAATGAAATAGCCCCTTTCTAATCATAATTTTACTTAAAGCTGAAACAATATTTTCATCTGACAAGAATGAGACTCTTGCTTCACCGTCTAGCAATGCAAGACCTGTGGTCTTGCTAGGGTGACAGTGAGTTGAAGTCCTTTCTCCATTTTTAATGTATAAAAACCAAAGTGCAACATCCTCATTTTCATACATGAGATATTCGTAGCCCCACGGCTTTTTTACAATGTTGTTCTCGTGGCTCATTTTCCTCTTTTCTCTAGGAATTCATATCCGGTTCTCATCCATTCTCCCATAAAATCATAATGAGGAGAAGATACTATATTGCTGTCGACAACAACTGGTCCTCTGTGGTAAGTTGCACCTGCGTTATTAATGTCTGCTTCAATGGCATAGTAACCTGAGACGGTTTTATCTCTTATGACATCTGCAGTAATCAGGAGCTGTGCACCGTTGCACAAAGAAAAAATAGTCTTATCTAAAGTATTCCACTCTCGTACAAAATCAACAACACCTGACTCAAGACGGAGCTTTTCAAGAGCCTTTACTCCGCCCGGTATAACTAGTAAGTCATATTTCAGGTACTCAGCTCGTGTTAAAGGATCTTTAAAGTCTGACGTGAGAGCATCTCCTACCATATGACATCCTAAAATTCCATAAAATCTTCCTAGCTGGTTAGCTACAATTGTTACTTCAAAGTTATTCTCTTTTAGGCTATG
>MDTB01066952.1_pt1 | contig 11006 bp, 10 predicted proteins | sample 811161 | NCBI WGS metagenome assembly MDTB01 (sample SAMN05326650, study PRJNA326480) | marine metagenome | isolation source: seawater | place: Mediterranean Sea | collected 2009 | reverse complement strand
TATGAGATACTTTACAACTCCATCAGTAAAACAAGCTAGAAAATCAGTAGCATGGTCGCTATTCTTTATCTTCTTGCTTTATTCATCAGCACCTATGCTTGCAACTTTATCTAAAATTTCATTAATGGATCCTAATTTACCTACTGGTATTATAGGCAAACCTATTAGTGCTGTTATGGGTATTGATTGGGTTCAAGCATGGTCGGCTCAAAAGCAAGTTTTTATCGCTGACTTTAATGGCGATGGAATACTTCAGTTGAATGAATGGTTCATGAGAACGGGTGTAGTTGTGTTAGCTACTCCAGAAGTAGCAGGATTACCTTATGTAATTTCTGGACTAGTTGCTGCCGGTGGTATGGCTGCAGCGATGTCAACTGCTGACGGATTAGTTCTTGCGATTGCAAACGCATTATCACATGACGTTTATTTCAAAATGGTTGATCCTAAAGCGGATGTTAGAAAAAGATTAATAGTTGCACGAGTACTATTAGTCGTAATTGGTGCCGCTGGTGCATACATTGCATCAATGCGTATCACTAGTATCCTTGGAGCAGTTGCTTGGGCTTTTGACTTTGCAATGTCAGGATTATTCTTCCCACTAGTACTTGGTGTATGGTGGAAGAGAGCTACTAAAGAAGGAGCTATAGCAGGTATACTTGCCGGTCTAGCTTCTGGAACTATGTACTTAATCTGGGTATATCCTAAGTTTATGGGTAATGCTCCTTGGTTAGGTATTGATCATCTAAGATTTGGTATGATCGGAGCTCCGGTATGCTTAATAGTTATGGTTGTTGTAAGTTTAATGACCAAAGCGCCTGATGCTGCTACTCAAAGAATGGTTGAAGAAACTAGAGTTCCTAGTGGAAGAGCTATTCTTGGTAAACAGCACTAGAAGTTCAATTTAAAAAATTAAAGGGGCGATTTATTCGCCCCTTTTTTTTTACTTAATAAATGTTATTGTCTTAATATGTCTATTTGGATTCTTACTCTTGATTATATAATGGGTATTATAATGTGGACTTTAATTGGTAGGTCGGCAATGAACATTTTTCAAAGGGAGGACTCTACTTTTTTCTTTATGAAAGTTTTTGTCAAGTTTACCAACCCACTTTTAAAGTTGTTTGACCCAATCACTCCGAGTTTTCTATTAAGACCTATGATACCTTTATATGTTGCTTGGTTTTTTTACCTATTTAGATTTTACTTAATGCCATATCTATTGGGATATTCGGTAATGGGAATGTTATCTTTTCCTTTAGAAAGTGATATATCTAAAGAACTATACTCAATTTATACTAAATGGACTCAATAATAAAAATATCACCATCTATTTTATCAGCTAATTTTAGTAAATTAGGTGATGAAATTTTATCTTTAGAAAAAGCAGGTGCTGATTATATTCATATTGATGTCATGGATGGACATTTTGTTCCAAATATTACTATTGGCCCAGAAGTAATTAAAAAACTCCGACCAATAACTAAAAAAATATTCGATGTTCATCTGATGATTTCTCCGGTTAATAATTTTATAAAAGATTTTGCAGAAGCTGGAGCAGATATTATTACCTTTCATCCTGAAGCTACTGAAAATATTGGCGAAACTATTAAATTGATTAAGAAGTATAAAAAGAAAGTTGGAATTTCTTTAAAACCAAAATCCAAATTTGATTTAATTAAAAACTATTTAAATGAAATTGATTTAATACTAATCATGAGTGTGGAGCCTGGTTTTGGGGGTCAAAAATTCATGCCAGAGGTTTTGGAGAAATTAAAAGAAATAAAAAAAACTATTGTAGAAAAAAATTTAAAGATAGAAATTGAAATAGACGGTGGAATTAACTTTGAAAATTCTAAGTCTGTAAAAGAGTCAGGGGCAAATGTTCTTGTATCGGGTACAACAGTTTTTAAAGAAAATAACGGTGATTTAAAAAAAAATATAGAGTTGCTTCGTTCGAATTAATAAATGTTTAATTTAAAAGGTCTCTATTTTTACTTTTTAGCAATTAAAATAGTAATAACAAAATTTTTAAAAAGAATTTATTTTTCAACAAATTATTATAATAAATCGTTAAGATCAAAAATACCGAAACATTTTTATTTTTATCCAAATCCATTTTTATTATCTTCCTTCACAAACTATAAAAATTTTGCATTTAAAGTAGAAGATATTGACCCCAAAACTTTTTGGAATGCGCAGTCTTCAAAAAAAAATGACAAAAAACTTCATGAATTTTTTTGGTTAAATTTAATAGATAGAAAAAATGATGCTGTAATTATTCAAAAAATAATCTCGATATGGATACAAAAAAATAATAAATATAAAAAAATTATTTGGGATAGTACAGTTTTAAGTAAAAGAATGATATCTTGGATATTAAATGCAGACATTATTTTAAATAACACCGACAGTTTGTTTAAAGAAAATTTTTTACAGTCCATTGTAATTCAAATTAATCACTTAAAAAAAAATGTTAAATTTCAAAACGATTACTCAAAAAGAATAGAAATCATCTCTGCCATTTTAATATCAGGTTTGGTATTTAAAGAATATTCTGAAAATTTTGATTCAGGACTTAAAGAATTAGAAAAGTTAATAGAAAATTTTTTTGATAATGAAGGTTTTCCAATAAATAAAAATCCTAAAGACTTAATTAAGTTCTCGAAGTATTTGATTTTGATTAAGGAATGTAGCAAAGATGCTCAAAATTATATTCCTGATTATTTAGACGAAATAATTGAAAAAAATTTAGCATGCCTCGCTTCAATTATAACATCAAATAATGAGACACCTCTATTTAATGGAAACAATGAAGCTAAAATAGATGATTATATTAATTATATAAAAAGTTTAGACTATAAATTAGGCAAAGGTAAAAGCTCGCTCAGCAATATTTGTGTTATAAAAAATAAAAAAAATTACATATTTTTTGACGTTGGCGAACCTCCAAAAAAAGAATTTTCAAATAATTATCAGTCAGGCCCTCTTTCATTTGAGTATTTTATTAATGAAAATAAAATTATAACAAATTGTGGGTATGGTTCACAAATATCTAGGAAAGCTGAGTTATTGAGTAGATTAACTTCTGCTCAGTCTACTCTTTGTCTTAATGATACCTCTGTAACAAGATTTGAAAGAAACAAAATCATTAATAGTGCTTTTGGGACTTCAATTAAAAATAGTTTTAAAGTTTTTGACACAAGTTATAATGATGATACTTCAGGTTTTATAGCTACTGCATCCCACAATGCATATGAAAAAAATTTAGGCTATGTTCACAAGAGATCAATAAAAATTTTAAAGAGAAATAGTGATTTGTTTGGTACTGATTATATAATAAAAAAAAAAAATAAAGCATCTAAAGTAATTTATAATATTAGATTCCATCTTTATCCCGGTATCACTGCAGTACAAACTATGGGAGGCAATAGTATACTTTTGCAAGTTGAAAAAAATAATTCTTTAATTTTTTCCTCTTCGGAGCAAAAAATTTCTATAGAAAAAAGTATATTTTTGGGTAGAAATAAAATATTAAATAATTCTTGTATAACAATTTACGGAAAAATAGATAATGAGGACAAAACTATTAATTGGGAAATAAAAAGAAATAATTAGATATGTTAAGAAAAATCAAAAATGCACTTATATCTGTTTCAGATAAAGATGAATTGTCTAAATTATTAAAGATATTGAAAAAATACAAAATTAAAATAATTAGTTCTGGTGGAACTTTTAAAAAAATCAAAAATTTAGGTTACAAATGTTCTGAAGTGTCTTCCTACACAAACTTCAATGAAATGTTGGGAGGTAGAATCAAAACTCTACATCCTAAAATACATGCAGGAATATTATACGATAGATCAAATAAAAAACATAAATTGGAAATGAAAAATAAAGAATTTCCTTCTATAGACCTTGTGGTTGTTAATTTTTATCCTTTTCAAGATACTCTACTAAATACAAAAAATTCTAAAAATATTATTGAAAATATAGATATTGGTGGTCCTACCATGGTAAGAGCTGCAGCAAAAAATTTTAAAGATGTTCTAATAATTACTGAAAAAGAAGACTACGCTAATTTAATTAATGAAATGAAAAAAAATAATGGTAGTACTAGTCTAAATTTTAGAGAATTAATGTCTGCTAAGGCTTTCAATCTAACATCTTATTATGACTCTGTTATATCAGAGTGGTTCAATAAAAAACTAAACATTAAATTTCCTGATAGAAAAACTATTTTTGGAAAAAAAATAACTGAACTAAGATATGGGGAAAATCCTCATCAAAAAAGTTCCATATATAGAAATGACTTAAATTATGGAGATATGGGTTTAAACAAACTAAACGGTAAAGCTTTAAGTTATAATAACTACAATGATATCTATGCTGGATTAGACATTCTCTTATCTATAAAAAAAATTCCTACAACTGTGATAATAAAACATGCAAATCCTTGTGGGGTTTCCTCAAACAAATCATCTCTTAGCTCCTTTAAAAATGCATTTCTAAGTGATCCTGTGAGTGCATTTGGAGGCATTGTCGCTTGTAACTTTAAAGTAAATAAATCTATAGCTGAAGAAATTAATAAATCTTTTTTTGAGGTAGTATTAGCCAAAGGGTTTGACAAAAAAGCGCTTGGTATTCTTAAAAAGAGGAAAAATTTAAGAGTTATAGACATATCTAAATTTAAACAAAAAAATAATATTTCAGTAAAAATTTTCGATGGATCATTTTTGCTTCAAGACAAAAACGAAATTATATTCAATAAAAAGAAATTAAAATTTGTTACAAAAAATAAACCATCTCAGAAAGAAATAAAGGAAATAGAATTTGCTTTTAATGTCTGTAAATTTGTTAAATCAAATGCAATTGTTTTGGTAAATAATTTCTCAACTATTGGGATAGGTGGAGGCCAGCCTAGTCGTTTAGACAGTTGTAAAATTGCAGCACAAAAAGCTAAAAAATTTCACCCCAAAAGTTTGAAAAATTCTATTGCTGCATCTGATGCCTTCTTTCCATTTGCAGATGGAATAAGAACCTTAATTAATTCTGGTGTAAAAATTATAGTTCAGCCTGGAGGATCTATTAACGACAACGAAGTAATTAATGCTGCCAATAAAGCAAATATAAAAATGGTGTTTACTGGAACTAGGCACTTTAACCATTAACTAAATTTTATCTATTTTAGCTGCTAAAATAAAATCACTTTCAGCTAAACCTTTAATTGCATGAGTATAAATTTTTATTCTTGCGTATCCCCACCCAAAATTAATATCTGGATGATGTCCTTCGTTCTCTGCGATGTTCCCAACATTATTCACAAATTTCTGACTTTCCAAAAAATTCTTAAACTTAAATTCTTTTTCAATATAATAATTTTCTTCATTATTTTTTTTAACTTCCCATCCGTCTACTTTCTTTAAATATTTATGAATCTCTTTGGTGTCAAAAGGCGGAATATTGCCTTCGCAAGGTATACATTTTTTATTAGCTAAATCATTCATAATTTTGGAGCGGGCAAAGGGACTTGAACCCTCGACCTTCTCGTTGGCAACGAGACGCTCTACCACTGAGCTATGCCCGCATTAAAAAGATTATAGTACATTGCTTTTGATTAGGTCAATACTTAATAAATTGTCACTGTAGTTTAATTTTTTTTTCTAATATAATTAATAGATGAAAAAAAAAAAATTTTCCAGAAAGAATTCCGGTATTCCCCCTGAGCGGAGTAATATATTTTCCAAAAACAAATTTACCTTTAAATATATTTGAAAATAGATACTTAGAATTAGTAAAAGACTGTTTAAATACTAATAAACTAATGGGAATGGTTCAATCAAAAAAAAATAGTAGTGAAGTATATAGTGTTGGATGTCTTGGTAAAATTAGTGATTATAAAAAAACTAATGATGGTAGAGTATTAATTAATTTAACTGGTTTAGCTAGATTTGAAATCGTGAAAGAAATTAATAATGATAAACTTTACAGAGAATTTGAGGTTCGGTATGAAAAATTTAGTGAGTTTGATAAAAATAATGAATCAGCCAAAGAAAAAGAGTTAGATCTATTGTTAGAAAAAACAAAATTTTTTTTCAAAAAAAATGGTCTCCTACTAGATTGGAATGAATTTAAAAAATTAAATAATTTTCAACAAATTAATACTTTGTCTATGATTGCTCCAATATCTAATGAGGAAAAACAAAAACTTTTGGAAGCTAGCACTTATAATGAAAAAACAAAAACTTTTTCAGAGATAATTGAATTTTACCTTCATGACAAAAGTGAAAATAAAATGACTATTCAGTAAGTTAAATAAAAATACCTTTATCAGATAATATTCTACTTATATTCTTTACGCCCTTATATTTACTAATATTTTCAAGCAAAACACTTTTCATTGGATCTATAATTTTATTTTCTTTAAAAAAATTATGTATCAAATCATTTCCTAGTCCAATTAAAGTATTTTCTGGATTTCTTAAATTATAAAAATCTTCTAAAATATAGGAGTCTTTTAGCAAAAGACCTAAGCTTAAATTTTTTTCTATCATTGAGCTTAATTTCTCAATATCTCTCAGTGTTAAATTAAAACCTTGTCCTGATATAGGATGTATTGAATGAATTCCCTGTCCCAAAATCAAAACATTTTTTTTATAGTATTTTGTTTTCAAATTCAAATGAAGAGGAAAAGATTGAAGCTTTGAAATTTTTATTTTTTGTTTTTTTCCTAAAATTGAAATTAGTTTTTTATTTAAAGACTCTTCAATATTATTTTTATAATTACTTTCAGAAATACTCCAAACTAATGAGAACATATTTTTCTTAAAAGGTAGAATAGCTAGGGGCCCTTCTTTTAAAAAATATTGACTTGGTGATATTATTTTTAAATTGTGTTTAACTGTTCCAGTAACAGCAAACTCTTTGTAATCTCGATTGATAGATCTCCCGCCAATTATACTTTTATAAAGATCGCTTTTATTCCCTGCACATAAGATAATTAAATCATAATACTTTATTTTTTTCCCAAATTTTATAAAAGAATGAGTATAGTTTATTTCATTAATCGATTTGTTTAAAAATTTGATATTTTTATTTTTTTTTAATTCAATTTTTAAATGTTTAATAATATTTTTATTTTCGAAAATATGCATTAAATTTTTTTGATCTTCTTCATAATTTAAAAAATTTATATATTTGCCATTGTTCTCAAAAAATAAATTTATTTTCTTGCATGGCCAAAAAGAATTAAAATTTTTAAAATTTGTTTCTTTTTTTAGAAACTTAAAGTTGCTATCGGATACAGCAGTTACGCGGTTATCTTTTTTGGTATTTTTAGTATTTTTTTTATAAAATAAATCTATATCTAAATTTAATTTTTTTAAGCTAATCGCAGTCGTTAACCCCGTTAAACCATCGCCTATAATGCAAATTTTTTGATATTTCATATTTTTAAAAATTTTATCAATTAAATAAAAATGATACAAAGTAAACTTAGTGATTCGTTAAATGAACAGTAATATTTTTAATAATCTAGGAAATTTTCTAAAAAAACGAGCATTTGAGTTACTCGGGTTGCTACTTATTTGCACAGGCATATCACTATCGATTTCGTTTATTACATATTCCCCAAATGATCCATCATTTATATACAGTTCCGAAAAAAATATTATAGAGAATTTTTTTGGTATTTACGGAAGTATTGCATCTGATTTTTTGCTCCAAAGTTTTGGTTTAATTTCTTTTCTACTTTTAATTACAATTATATCTTGGGGGCTAAATTTACTGATTAAAAAAGAATTAGATAGAATACTATTTAAATTATTTTATGTAGTTTTATATCTAATATTTGGATGTACATTTATTTATATTACTTTTAATAACTCATTTTGGTTAATAGATAATGGAAATTCTGGTTTTGTAGGAAAAATATTTTTTGATCTTACATATGAACATTTTCCAATAATTCAAAATCAATACCTAAACTTTCTTTTAGTTGCCTTTACATTACTATTTTTTATTTTAGGCTCTGGAATAAATATTAAAAATTTATCTTATAATTTTTTTAATTTTATAGCAGGATTATTACAATTCAATAAATTACCAAAAAAAATAGATGAAAATTTAATTCAAGAAAATGAAACAAAGTTTGAAGAGTCTGAAGAAATTAATTCTAGTAAAATTCAAAGATCTTTTATATTTGATAAAAAAGAAGAACCGGGAGGGATAAAGAAAAATTTTAGATTACCTTCCCTAGATTTGTTAGAAAAAAATAACACAAGAATTAATCTTACAGATTTAAATAAAAATAGGCCTGATTCCAATTTTATGGAAAAAATTCTTTTAGATTTTGGAATTAGTGGAAAAATCAAAAAAATAAACAATGGACCTGTTGTTAGCTTATATGAGTTTGAGCCTGCAGCAGGTGTAAAAGTTTCAAAAATTATAAATTTATCAGATGACTTGGCTCGTAACACGAGTTCTACATCTGCCAGAGTTTCGGTTATATCTGGTAAAAATACTGTAGGAATTGAAATACCAAATGAAACGAGAGAGAGCGTCGTTTTAAAAGATATTATTTCACATGAGAGATTTAAAAACAAAGAAATAAAATTACCAATAGCATTGGGAAAAAGTATTTCAGGTTTACCAATAATAGCTGATTTAACTTCTATGCCTCATCTTTTAATTGCTGGAACGACTGGCTCAGGTAAATCAGTTTGTATAAATACTATTATAGTTTCCCTGCTTTACAAATTGAATCCAGATATTTGTAAATTTATTTTAATTGATCCTAAAATGTTAGAGTTGTCTTCGTACGAAGGAATACCTCACCTTTTATGTCCTGTCATAACAGAATCGAAGAAAGCTACTTCTGCTTTGGGTTGGGTGGTTAAAGAAATGAATAGCCGCTATAAATTAATGAGCAAGGTTGGGGTGAGAAATATAGATGGTTACAATACTAAACATAAATTAAAAATGCCTTACATAGTAGTGGTGGTAGATGAAATGTCTGATCTAATGCTTGTGGCTGGCAAAGAAATAGAAAATTATATTCAAAAGTTGTCTCAAATGGCCAGAGCTGCAGGAATTCATATTATTATGGCTACGCAGAGACCGAGTGTTGACGTTATTACCGGAACTATTAAAGCAAATTTTCCAACGAGACTGTCTTTTCAAGTGAGTTCTAAGATTGATAGTAGAACAATATTGGGGGAACAAGGTGCCGAACAACTTTTAGGTAAAGGAGATATGCTTTTTATGTCTTCTGCAAACAAAATAACAAGAATACATGGACCGTACATTTCTGAAAAAGAAATAGAAAAAATAACAAGTGTTCTCAGAGCTCAAGGAAATCCTGATTATATAGAAGAAATTACTTTAAACAATCAAAGTGAAGACGCAGATTTAATTAGCAACGGAGAGATTGATGAGTTGTATAATGATGCTTTAAAAATTGTAAAGTCAGAAGGAAAGGCTTCTACAAGTTTTTTACAGAGAAAATTGCAAATAGGGTACAACAGAGCTGCTAGAATTATAGATATGATGGAAGAAAAAGGAATTGTAAGTAAGGCCAATCATGTCGGTAAGAGAGAGGTTCTCTAAATATTGTTTAAAAAAATTTTATTAAATTTTTTTTTTACTATAGTTTTTGTTTCCTATAGTTTTTCAGTTTTTGCTAATGATAAGAAAAATATTATTGATAAATTAAAAAATATTAACTCTTTAAAATTTAATTTTAATCAAAAAACAAATGATTTAACAGAAATTGGCATATGTTATTTATATTTTCCTGGTAAATTAAAATGCAATTATAATAGTGCTGACCAAAAGGAAATCATAATTAATAAGAGCAGTTTAGTTATAATAAAAAAAAAATATGATAAAAAATATTATTATCCAATTTCAAAATCTCCATTTCTAAAAATTCTAAATAAAAAGGAATTGATAAAATTAATAAAAAAAGGAAATATTGAATACCAAAACAATAGATTAAGTCTGGTAAATATTTTTGATGATCAGGTAATTACTATTTTTTTTGGTAAAAAAAACTTTGATTTTTCTGGTTGGGAAGTTACTGACCAATTTGGAAAAAAAATTTCTTTTTCTATTAAAATTTTATCAGTGAATGATGAAATAGATATTAAAATGTTTAAAATACCAAATTTGAATTAAGCCACGAAATCTATTTCTTCTTCTTTATATATTTCAAATCCTTTCGATTTATAATTTTGTAAAGCATGCTTGTGATCTAAACTGCAAGTATGCACCAACATTCTATTAGGATTTTTTCTAGAAGCGCTGGCAATCGCATGATTTAAAAGCATAGAACCAAGTTTTAAACCTCTAAATTCTTTAAGAATGCCCATGTTTATTAATTCTACTTCGTTAGATTCTGGGTGATATTCTTGTTCATAAAATCCTAAAAAGTCCTCGTCCACCCCTTTTCCTGTTTTTAAAATATGTGTTTCAAGATTTTTATTTTGAACATACATAAACCATTCTTTTTCAGTCCAAACCAATCTGTCTCTCCAGTAATGGTCAGCGCCAATTTGTTTGTAGAAGAATTTGTTTAATTGAAAGTCCTTTTTTTCATCTAAAAAAATCTGATAATCTTTTGGTATATTCAAATCAATTGGATTTGAAAAATCTTTAATTTCTAAAAAATACCTTTTAACTCTTGAAACCATTAGCTGACCATCTTTCCAATCTTTTCGCCTGTAAAAATATGAAAATGTAGATGAGGAACTTCTTGTCCTCCATCACTACCAATATTAGTTAAAGCCCGATAACCTTTGTCTTTAGAGCCCATTAGATTGGCAACATGAGTAACTGCTTTATTAAATTCTATAATCTCTTTATCAGATGCCTTGCTGTTAAAATCATCAAGATCTACATACTCGCCTTTAGGAATAACTAAAACATGCACTTTCTTTTGAGGATTAATGTCGTGAAAAGCTAAGACATGATCATTCTCATAAATTTTTTTACAAGGAATTTCTTTTCTT
>MDTB01049159.1_pt1 | contig 11006 bp, 8 predicted proteins | sample 811161 | NCBI WGS metagenome assembly MDTB01 (sample SAMN05326650, study PRJNA326480) | marine metagenome | isolation source: seawater | place: Mediterranean Sea | collected 2009 | reverse complement strand
TCATTAAATTTAGTATACTTCCTCAATAAATACGCGTGCAACATTCGCATTGATTCCTATGGCTTTAGCAAGCCCAGGATTGGTTTCAAACCTTTTCCCGCGACGCTTAATGACTTGTGCAACAGCACTCTTTCCATTATAAGGATGAACAAACCGCACGAATTGCCCTGTAAAACTTTCAGGTGCAACTACAGTAAAAGGAACATATTGCTGAAGCTTTTCCAAACTTAAATTAAACGATACTGATTGTTTTAACCGGGAAGCATATCCGGTTACGGAGAATATCATTACTATTAATAAGATTATTTTTTTCACACTCAAATTATAATTGAGTATGATCAGGGTGACAATATTAGGTTTGCTTTTCTTTCAAAACGTTTAATGCTGACCCTTTTTTAAACCATTCAACCTGGGCATCATTATATGAGTGTAAACATGGTATTTTACTTTTAGTCCCATCTTTATGTATCGCAATAATCGATATTGATGACCCTTTTGAGAATGTCGATAAACCTTCAACGTTAAATGTATCGTCTTCTTGAATTAAATTGTAATCATCTTTGTTTTTAAATGTTAGGGCTAAAATGCCTTGTTTTTTCAAATTAGTTTCATGTATTCGTGCAAATGACTTCGTTATAATCATTTTTACACCCAAATGCCTTGGTTCCATTGCCGCATGCTCTCTGGAAGAGCCTTCCCCATAATTCTCATCTCCGACCACTACTGTTCCAACGCTTTTTGACTTATATGTCCGAGCAACAATTGGTACAGCCTCATACCCGCCATTTGGAGATTTAACTTTATTTGCTGTATCGTTAAATTCATTAATTGCGCCTATCAGTAAATTATTTGAAATATTATCTAAATGACCACGGTATTTTAACCAAGGCCCCGCCATTGAAATATGATCGGTTGTGCATTTCCCTTTTGTTTTTATTAATAGTGATAAACTTGAAAAGTCTTCTTCAGCATTCTGTTTGAATGGCTGTAAAATTTGTAACCTCTCAGATGCTTTATCAACAATTACAGAGACGTTTTCTCCATTGGTTGATGGTGCCACATAACCGTCATCGTCTGTATCAAAGCCATTGTTTGGCAACTCTTCACCTGATGGGGGCTCTAGCTGGACGGCTTTGCCTTCATTATTCATTAATTTGTCCTGAAGTGGGTTAAAATCAAGACGACCTGCCAGTGCCATTGCTGTTACAATTTCAGGTGAGGCAACAAATGAATGTGTATTGGGATTTCCATCATTTCGCTTGGCAAAGTTTCGATTAAACGAAGTAATAATCGAATTTTTACGATTGGGGTCATTACTGTGGCGAGCCCATTGGCCAATACAGGGGCCACAGGCATTTGCCAATACGGTTCCACCAATCGAATCAAATGTTGAAAGTAACCCATCTCTTTCCACTGTTTTTCGAATCATTTCTGATCCTGGGGTAATGGTAAATTCAGATTTAGCCTTTAGCTTTTTAGTGACGGCTTGTTTTGCAATTGACGCTGATCGTGCCATATCTTCATATGATGAGTTTGTACATGACCCGATTAAACCTACTTCCAATTCCATTGGCCAGCCACTTTTCTCCGCCAATGATTTAAATTCTGAAATTGGGGTTGCTAAATCAGGTGTAAACGGCCCATTTATGTGAGGTTCTAATTGAGATAAATCAATGTGAATGACCTGGTCATAATATAGCTCTGGATTGGCAATAACCTCAGGATCTGGAGAAAGGATATGACTAATTTCATTGGCCAATTTAGCCACTTTTTCTCGGCCAGTTATTGTAAGGTATTCTGCCATTTTTTGATCATAAGGAAAAACACTGGTTGTTGCACCAATTTCTGCACCCATATTGCAAATTGTTCCCTTACCAGTTGCCGAGAGTGATGCGGTACCAGGACCAAAGTATTCCACAATAGCATTGGTTGCTCCTTTCACAGTTAATATACCAGCCAACTTTAAAATTACGTCCTTTGATGAGGCCCAAGCCGATAGTTTACCGGTCAACTTCACCCCAATTAATTTGGGGTACTTTAACTCCCAAGGCATTCCGACCATCACATCCACAGCATCGGCGCCACCAACCCCAATGGCAATCATTCCTAAACCACCTGCATTTGGTGTATGGGAGTCTGTTCCGATCATCATACCACCTGGAAATGCATAATTTTCTAAAACCACTTGATGAATGATTCCAGCGCCTGGCTTCCAAAAACCTAATCCATATTTATTTGATGCTGATGCTAAAAAATCATAAACTTCTTTATTGGTATCTATCGCTGTTAATAGATCTTCTTTTGCACCGCTTTTTGCTTGTATTAAATGATCACAATGTACTGTAGATGGTACGGCAACATCTTTACGCCCCGCTTGCATGAACTGTAAAATTGCCATTTGAGCAGTAGCATCTTGCATCGCAACGCGATCTGGATGAAAATCCACATATGACTCACCCCTAACCGGGGAGTCTATTTCAGTAAAATTTGTATGAAGCAATAAAATCTTTTCAGACAATGTTAGTGGGCGATCGACATTATGTTTTAATTTTTTGTACTGACTTTTAAAATTGTCATACACACTTCTTATAACGTTTAGATCAAATAACATGGATGCTCCCTTACCTTTATTTTATCGGTAAAAAAAGGATTCAATCAATATTATTATGTTACTTTCTTTGCTTTTACATTCAGTGAAACAAACACATTGTATATTGCGTCAGCTATGAGCTACTAAGCGCCACATATTCGCTGTCTTTTCTTTGTTGCTAAATCTTAATTTTAATAATGCTTCGCTTTTTTCAATGGCTTTAATTGCATCTTGATTCAATTGATTCCCATTTGCTAGATTACATAACGCTAATGCCGCTGCTGCTTGACCTTTTTCTGTTCCTTCAGATAACAAAGTCATCAACGGCTCAATACCTTGAGCCTCACGAATATCATTTTTGTTTTGATCATTGTCGATTGCCAAAATCGCCAATGCTTTAGCGGCTTCTTTTTTTTCGATGTTTGACTCATTAAACAGTAACTTTACTAAACAAATAACGCCACCAAACTGACGAATGGCATTTTTATTCTCTTGATTTGCAATCGCAAGAAACCCCAAAGCTTCAGCAGCTAATCCACGATGGACACTTGTCCCAAATATGAGCAAGGTAACTAAACTTGCAATTCCTCCTTGTTCACGGATGTGGTTTTGATTATGATGATTTCCAGATAGGATGATCAAGGTTTTTAATGCGTGTTCTTTCACTTTATCAGTGCCTGTTGATAAAAGTGCAATTAACGCCACAATGCCACCTAGATCTCTTATTATATCTTTGTTGGCATAATTTGAAGCGCTAAAACTCTGCAACTTTATTAATGATGATTCAATGATATGATTTTCTTTTGATGATAATAACGTAACGGCATCAGAAATTGTTAATTGTTCTTTCATTTTACTCTCCTTAAGTTTGTAATAAACTAGGTCTTAATAAATGGGGCTTATGCCATTAGAGAAGAGTGATCGTTAACTATTTCATTAACTATCACTCAAAATAAAGCTAGAGATTTGCGCGATATTATTTGTAAAAATAGACGCAATTCTCCTAAGGAGTGATTGTGGCATTAAAGAATTGAGGTGGTGGCCATCCCCAGCGGATGTTACCGGTAGCAAACGTTAGCTGGATTAATAGCTGACGAGATTTAAATTTGAACAATGTATTTTTTTGCTTTAAATTCTTCATTTCTTATTATCGATCTTTTGAATAAAAGTATTTCAAATACTATAATCAAAAATTAAATAATTCAAGGACCACTTGTTTTTTATTCATAAATGATGTCGCATCAGTTTTTCTTAATCGAGTATAGCTTGGGCAACCCCATTTATTAGGGGGTATTGATTATTCAAACTAAATCAAATTATAAATCCCAAATATTTAATTTATTATTCTATTTTTTTATATAAATAAAACTTTTATATTTATTATCATTTTATTTTAGAATTAAATATGGTATAACAAATTCGATGATTTTAACTAACCAACCAATACAATTAAAGACCGTTGCTTTTCGTTGTCTCCCCTGGCTAAACACATCGAAACAAAATTCCACAGACCGTTCAGAGGTTCATGGAAATTTTAGTAAACAAACAACCTCAAGTGATTGCAATGATTTGGAAACACCTGTCCATGTAAATGATCCGAATGTGCTTCACTTCATGTCATACTCTTCTGCAATCACCGACCATGAATTACGTCAGTATTTGGACAACTGGGTTATCAGCCAGCCAGCTGAAGCCGAGATTCGCTCAGAAATAAATCAGAAAATAACCATAAGAGATTCAAGATTGGTTGTTGAAGGCACACTTGAAATTGTCAATACCAACTTAACAAGTCTTCCTGAAAGACTTTACATCATTGGAACTCTTCGGTGTAAAAACACCCCTAAACTAACCACTATTCCAGAGGATTTAATTGTTAATCATAGTATTTTTCTGGAAAATTGCACAAACCTGACAACACTCCCCCATAATTTTCAAGTCGTTGGTAGCCTACAACTAAAAGGGTGTCATAATCTCAAAATCACACCACCTAATTTGTATATTGGAAACCATTTAATTATCGAAAACTGTGACAAGCTAGAAGCCGTTGCTCCTGGACTGTATGTGGAGGGGAACATAACCATAATCAATTGCAACAAGTTTACTACTCTTCCAAATGATTTAAGCATCAAAAAGTCTCTTTTAATTGATAATTGTAAACATCTCAAAACCACTCCGTCTAACTTGAAGGTTGAAGAGAACCTTACAATAAATCATTGCAACAACCTTAAAACACTTTCGACACCATTAATTATTAAGGGATCACTAAATTTAAATCATTGCGTACAAATTCTCTCTATTGGGGTAAGGGATCAAGCCCTCATCAGCATTGATCGCGCAATTAAAATCATTAGTTGTTGGCAACTTCAATCCATATATCTTAGTAAATGCACTCCAAGCTTGGAGCTTGCGCAGTGTTACAACCTAACCGAGTTAGCGTGGTGTAACGGATTTCATTTTAATAGTAATTACGGAAGTGAAATCAATATTACGATTATTGATTGCAACAACTTGGAAAAACTTCCAGATAAAACCCCATATCGTTCATTTTGGAAAGTTTCAAGTTTAAATCTAACAATAGAAGGGTGTCAAAACCTCACTATTTTACCCAATTGGCCTTTTGAGTTTAAGGGAAAATTGATTGCAAAAAATACCGGAATTCCGAATCGTCTTATAAATGCATACATGTCCAACCCAGAGTTTAACAACGATTTAAATAAACGTTTTGAAAACTCTTTGTTCGATGAGGATAATGGCCTTATTCCCATTATAAAAAGAATCAAGAACAGTGATTCTTTGAATATTTTATGGCAGCCTTTAAATCATAATCTTAATTATAAAGATATTTCAATATTTTTTGAAAGGCTTCTTAACCTTGATATACCACCCGAAACTAAACGTCGCTTAATCGATACCCTTAAGCAAACTGTTGAGTACATGGAAGATGAATTTCGTCGAATGGAATTCAACATTGCTAAGTGCAGCTATATTAATAATCGTGTTTTACAAGTCGCTTCTACATCGGTTGGAAGTTGTGATGATAAGACTAAAATTGGCTATGTTTATTTGCAGATATTTTCCCCGATGAATGGGACACCTTTCTTTCATTGGAAAGATTATGAACAACTAGGAATCATCATAAATTTTGTCGATGGAATTCAATCTGGCCGAATTGTTTTAAGATCTCAAACTGACACAATGAAAGAATTCATTAATGTTGCTCGCTTTATTTTGGATGGTAATTTTGACGAGAACCTTAAATTGAAAGCCAAATTATCGCAAAAATTAAATGGCGAATCAGATGAAGAATTTGATGAGAATCAATTCAATGCGACCCTATGGATTGACTCGCTATCTCGCTATATGAATAACAGTGAACTCACCCAACATCTCACCTCATTTATAGACGGTAACATTGTTCATTTAAGGGATCCTGTGGAGGACATTTTATATTTGACTTACGAGATTCTCCCTTCTCAACACTTTCATAAAATACCCATGACTTTTAAGAGCTTAAGCACTTTAAAAAACAATCATGAAAATGCTGCAAAACATTATATCTTAAACGAGATTAAACGTAAGAAAACCAACACTTAGAATCTTCCTCCAATAGAGAATGAGGCTTAATCCTTGCTTACCAAATAAGCCAGGTTTAGAATTAAATTAAGTATTATGATTTACTCCAAGCCAGATATTGATGTAAAAAACATCTTTTTATTACGCCAGCAACTCATCATTCTCGACCAGCATTTGGCTGAGCTTCTCGAGCTTCAAACAAAAACATTAAACCAAGCCATAAAACGTCATTTGGATCACTTTCAAGAAACCGATATATTTCAACTAACATCATCTGAATGGGAGCATTTGAGGTTGCAGTTTGACACCTCAAAACCAGGGCGTGGCGGACGACGGTTTTTACCATATGCCTTTACAATAAATGGAATTCAACGTTACCGTAACTTAGCTAAAAAACCTACCCAAATCAAACGACTGGATCAGTTGTTACTTGAATTTCAATCGATGGTTGAAACAACGAAAAATGAACCTAGAAACAAACTAACCACATACACTTCAGCAGATGGAACCGTTACATTTGACATTGAATTTGATAGTGAAACCGTTTGGTTAACCCAACAACAAATGGCCCAACTATTTGATTCTTCAATTTCAAATATCTCCATGCATATTCAACGTATTTATGCCGAAAATGAACTAAAAAAAGAAGCAACTATTCAGGATTTCTTAATTGTTCAAACAGAGGGGGGGCGACGTATTCAAAGATCCTTAACGCACTATAATTTAGATGTGGTTATTTCAGTTGGGTATCGTGTAAAATCTCTGCGTGGGACCCACTTTCGACAATGGGCTACCAACGTTATTAAACAACATATGATTAGTGGATTCAGTATTAAAGATCGGATTAATCAAGAACAACTAAACAATGCACAAGTTCAAATTGACAACCGAATTGGTATTTTTGGAAATGTACAAATTTATTTAAAAGATAAAGCTGTCAATTTTGAGTTAACCAATGGCGCCATTGATGGTCTTGAACCATTAATTGATCGTCTTATTGATAGCGTAAAAGATGACCGCCCAGAACTTGAAGCATATTTGAAAGACCTGAAAAAAAATAATCATTGGGGAACGATTCTTGATCAATTGAAAGAAGGGTCATTCTTGCGATCTGTATTGGACTCGGTGTCTGATGCGAAAGATATCATATATGAAATTATAAATATTGCTAACCCTTAACTTTTTAAAATACAATTCGTCTTTATTATCCAAAAGGATTCACATTGACTGAATGATTTTGTACTATTTAAAAATAACCATGCCATTTTTAATTAAACTTCTACTTTCAAGTGTGATTATTGCTAGTGTTTCTGAAATTGCAAAACGAGTTACCTGGATTGCAGCAATTGTTGCGTCCCTCCCTTTGGTCTCCATACTTGCTTTGATTTGGCTATACTATGATACACATGATGTCCAAAAAATCATTTCCTTATCCAACGGCATTTTTTTGGCAGTACTTCCTTCACTATTATTTTTTGCTATTTTACCGATGTTCTTAAAGATGGGCATTAACTTTCCTTTGGCCATGATACTGTCCATTGCTGTTATGTTTTTAGGTTATTCACTTTACGCTTTTTTGCTGAGCTTTTTTGGGATTAAACTGTAATCGTTACCCCCGCCTTTGAAAGCGCCAACTTATTTAAAATTAAAGGCTAACGATTACCAATTACAAGCCGTCGTAATTGATAGAAGCTGCAGTTCACCAGGAAAACTCAACGACTTCACATACATCTATTTTTATACAAATTAATTTACAATATAGTATTTTATTTTTAAATAATATTAAATAAGATATATTTTAATAATATTTACTTTAGAAACTAAATACTATATAAATAAAGAAGTAAAAAAACTATGATGATGACACGATTCACCCCTATCAACTATAAAATCATTTCTTGTTTCAGGTATTTGACTTGTCATTGGGGTCCTTTAACCAGATCAAATCACTTGTATGAGCCCACTCAATTAAATAACCCAAATAACAGTAATCCAACTGGGTCAGCTTTATCCAATACTATTCAAATGAGTGCTGCTGGAGAAATGGATCAAACGAGACCATCTGGCCAAATGCCATCAAGCTTATCCAAGCAAGTTTTAACTGACTATTTAGATGCATGGTGCAATGAAATAGCACATGAGAAACATAATCGGCAACATATTATCGACCATATTTCAATAAAGGATAATAAACTTTATTACAACGGGACATTAACCTTAAATGCGCGGTCCTCTGTAAGCGCCCTTCCAATGCATCTACATGTTACCGGAGACCTTATTATTGAAAACAATGACCATATGGCATCATTGCCGGATGGGCTTTGTATTGATGGAAATCTATTGATCACAGAATGTAATTACTTAAGATATTTACCTGAAGAGTTGTATATTGAAAAAAATCTTACCATTATCAATTGTCATAATCTTATATCTTTCCCACAGGTTATACGGATTGGCCAGGATATGCGAATTGAAGGTTCAAGAGACCTCTACCTTCCAGAAGGATTACACGTAGGTCGCCATATTCAACTTATGAAACTGGGCAACGTCTTACTACCAAATAGGCTTATCGTTTATGGAAATTTAGAAATAGAAGATGTGGATCAACTAACCCATACGGATATATTGACCACCAAAGGCAACTGCTCATTTAAAGAAATCAAATCCATGCCATCACTTCCCAGAAAATTAACAACTGTAGGAACAACATTATCTATCATTACTTGCCAAAGCTTAGCATCGTTTTCAAATTGCGTCATTGATTGCCGATATCTTCACATCTACAACTGCGATGCGTTGAATAATTTAATTGATTCACAAATTTCTTGCAAGAGTCTGAGCATTTACTATTGCGCTAATTTAACTGAACTGATGGACGAGTTAGATGTAAAAGGCAACCTTACTGTAAGTTACTGCGATCGTTTATCAAGACTTCCTAATAATTTGACTGTTTTATACAATCTAAGAATTTCTGATTGTCATGGCCTTAATAGTATTTATGATTCTAAGGTGGATGGGAATTTTCATGTTATAAATTGTGAAAACTTAACTCATATATATGGAAAACTCGACATTACTGGAAACATGAGCTTTGAGGGGTGCTCCAGACTCATTTATATCGATACTCCCATTGATGTTGGTGGCTGCCTGAATTTCACTGATTGCAGTAATTTGGTTCGTCTTCCTAATAATTTAAGAGTCGGAGAAAGCCTGGATCTTACAAATTGCAGTCAACTTCTATCCACTCCAACAGGCTTATCAATAGGGCAAAATTTTGGTCTTAACTTGAGGGGTTGCGTTAATCTCACGACACTCGCCGATTATTTATCAAATAATACCATTGGATTTGTAAATTTGGATGGCTGTATTCAGATCAGATCATTACCTGAATGGGTGTTTCATTTAACCACAGAAGTTAATGCACAAAATACTGGCATTCCTGACTCACTCATTGACGAATATAATAACCGCCAAAGAAACGAGTCCTACAGGGGCCCCCTCCTGACGTTTAATGAACGCCCCCTTTCAGCTAGAACTTCGATGAATGATCAACTCATTGGACATGATCTTCACCAGACAGGCTATTATAACGCCAACAATTTAAACAGCATCATTTCATTTATCACATCAAAAAATGACCCTCATGATATGTGGATGTATGCACCAGATAATGATCATCCTTTTAATTCTCTTAAACTGTTTTTAAATCGCCTATTATCTGAACTTCCAACTGGAAGTGATTATCAATATGACCTCAGTAAAATACGGGAAAATTTAATACCAATTTTTCATAAAATGGAATCAGAGTTTGATATAAATTGTGGTGATATATCAAAATGCGACTTTATTAATACCATTCTTTTCCGCGCAAATGAGGCAACAGAAACCTGCATTGATAGAATCAAAGTGGGCTATTTATTTATACAAATCCATGGTCAACAGCTAACAAATCCAGAAGTCCCGTTAGAGGATTCCTCTTTGCTTAATAATGATTTAGAAACACTCAATCATATTATAAAGACTGTTGAAGATATAAAAACTGGACGCGTTCTTTTTAGTAGAATATCTGATAAGTTCTTTTATGTTGCGAAAGCTATTTTAAATAACGACCCTATAGATAATGTCAATTTTAATAGCTCAGATGAAACCAGTTCGGTTCATTTAACAAAATTATTAGCAAAATACCTGCTAAACTTATCTGAACCAACCCCTCCGGAATTAAAACTATCTGACGATGAATGGACATTTTTAACTGAGCAAGGCTATCATAATTTTAACAAAAATGAACTAACTCTTGTTGTTGGAGTGATGGCATTTCCATTAAGTTTTGCTTTGGATATCGCTGACGAAACAGAAGAGATTCTCAGTCTTGCATATGGTATTTTGGGTAATAATTTTCATAAAATTAATATGAACTATGAATTTTGCTGTAATATAAGAGACAATCGTAATTTCAATTATAAGAGAGCTGCTATTGAATACATCAACCAAATTACATTCGGCTAAAAAATTACACTGAGTTACTAAACAATATTTTTTTATGACTTCACTACCCGTTCTCAACATCATGATTTCAATGTTTAACATCAAACGCCTTTTTATCTTTCAACCTTTTGACTGCTTCTATGAATCAGTTAGACGTAACAAGATGTGGTTATACACGTTTAAAGATCTAAGTTGAGCCACTTTGATCAAGGCTTATCATAGCAAATCATGATTTTATAAACTCATACTCCATGACATATGTTGTTTCTGCTTAGTATCGCTCTTTTTATTTCAAATGAATCACAATTCATTGTGTAAATTAACGCTTGGACTCATATTACGCTTCGCCCTTTACAGT